>ULNX01056005.1_pt1 | contig 12928 bp, 13 predicted proteins | sample 1952061 | NCBI WGS metagenome assembly ULNX01 (sample SAMEA4835588, study PRJEB28245) | human gut metagenome | biome: gut microbiome; material: fecal sample | place: Denmark | collected 2008 | reverse complement strand
TGCCAAAAATGCCAAAGCCGGGCACTGCCAGCTCCACGCTCATCAAAATCACGCCAGCTATTAAAAGATAATATTCTATAGGCATAGCATACCTCCCTCTTAACACTTGCATATACTTTGCTTTGCTCAAAATCTTTATCATACTCTTCACGCTTGCATGAGCGCAGTTTTGCGCACGAACGCCATCACATAGTTTTTCTCACAAAGCTACACTTTATTATAACATTTTCCCTGCCCTCACGCTAGAAATAGTTGTGCATTTATTGTGACAGATGTTGGGTGCAGCCTAGCAAAAGCTCCCGCGCACAGGGAAAGTTGGGACAAAAAGCGTCCCGGGGCAGTGAGGACGTGACTGCTTTTATCCGCTATCTGCTCGGACACCATTGGCCTCAAATCCCCCACCACCACGGAATACGACAGGCTGGCTGTCAAAAAGCTCCTTAAACTAAGCAAGGTTAAGAATTTGCGAGCCTATAGCAACGAGCTCCTAGAAGCCGGCAATATCTACTCCAGCCTCAGTCCTAAAGAGCTCACCCACTATGATTACAAGGTCTATACCGTTGGCACAAAACGCTTGGGCATCGGGCAACTGCAATCCACCAATTCTAAGCAGCTGGCAGCTTTAGAAAAAGAGCTCCTTGCCTACATGCAGGAAAATTTTGCCAGCTTTGGCGTTGATACGTACTTTATGATGCTCACGAATCTGGATAGTTTTGCTACCAAGCTGCTTTGCTTTGGCGACAACTCCCTAGCTACTGCCCAAAAAGCCTTTGGCCAAGAAAGTGACACCATTATACTGCCTAATGCAGTATCAAGAAAAAAACAGATTGTGCCACCCCTGCAAAAAGCGCTACAATAGCACAAAGAAAGGACCTTAGAGTATCATCATCAAATCTCTAAGGTCCTGTTTTTCTATGCTTTTTAGGGTGCAAAGCTAGCTATAATTCTATCAAAATTCACCCTAAAACTATAATCTTATCAAATTCACATAAGTCTACTCTATCACTCTCAGGCTGTGACTGCGACCGGTAAGGGAGCGGGCTCCGCGCTCGGTGATGACATAGGTGTTTTCCGTGCCCACCATGCCAAGGCCCGGTAGGGCAATCTTAGGTTCCACCGCAAAGGTCATTCCCGGCTCAAGCTGCTGCTTAAAGCCCTTGGCTATAGCCGGAGCTTCGTCCATCACCAGGCCAATGCTGTGGCCTAAGAACTTGCCGCCGTTCATAAAGCTATCGCCATACACATTATTAAATCGTGCCATAGTGCGCAAATATAAGCTTTCAATAGCTACACCAGGGGCCATCATCGCTACAACCTCCTGCTCTAGCTCTAAGCAGCGCTCCTGAGCTGCCAAAATCTTAGCGCCCTGCTCATCCTTATTAATATCTCCATAGTAATAAACCACAGTTTTATCAGTGTGATAGCCATCAAAGCCACAGGGAATATCTAAATATACCAAACGGCCAGGCTTAAGCTTGCGAAAAGCATTACCAATGGACTGCACAGCGATGCAGGTGCCGTTAGTGCCCCCGGGGCCATCAAAGGCTGTGCGCACGAGGCCGCTCTTGCCAAAGGCAGCAATACCAATTACCTCTTCACCCATGGGCAAATTAAAGCGAGCAATGCCATGCGAGCCACGCGCTACCATCTCACCGTATAAGTTGATAGCCAGCTGTGCTTCGCTAATGCCCCCCTTAATCATGGTTGGCGCAATAACGTCCAGCACAGTCTCATGAATAGCGCCACTAGTAGCCATCATTTCCAGCTCGTATTTGCTTTTAACCATCCGCAAATCCTGTAAAACAGCATCAATCCCAACGATTTCTTCAAAAGCAAAATACTTATGCAGCATCCGCTCCCAATCCACAGATGCACGCTTGATTTCCATATACATGATGCGTGGCGACTGCCCATAAAAGGCTGCCGCTTCCCTAAAGCTATGCATCGGGCGGATATCGTCAAAATGCGATTCCTTGCAGGCTCTATCATAGCTGCGGCGCACCCACAAAATCGCATCCTGTGGTCTAATTATCAGTACACCCTCCTGCATAGTGCCAGTAAAATAATACATCGCTACCTTATGGTTTATGGCAACCATTTCCCAGCCAGGATAGCGCTCCTCCATCTTCTTACGAAAACGCTCCAATCGCTCCTCCAGCTCACTAGCAGGAACAGGTCTAATATCATCAGTAAAAACTGTTTCTTTTTCTAAAATAGCCATCATTAGTCTCCCCTTTAGTTTATTCTACATAATATTATAACAGAAAATCACCCTAATTCCAAAAATGAAGCTATACAAAAATGTATTATATTTATGTATTTGACACAGGCAAAAAAAGAGCCCCCGACCTATCTTTGCCAAGGTCAGGAGCTCTTCACTCTCACTAAAATTTCAAGATTATTCTAAAGCAGCAAGCAGCTCAGCAGCCTGTTTATTGATAGCGTCAACAACCTCTTGCTCTACCTCCCATGTACCGGTAGCAAAAGCGGCAGGGGGCAGAGCAAAGCCATAGCCAGCACCACTCACTAGCTCCATACGCATAAAGGTTAGCATATCAACAAGGCGTTCGCGCACGCTAGCAGTTTTGTTTTTTCCGCCCACACCGCAAATAGTCACTTTTTTGCCAACCACCACGGTCATTCTTTCAGGGTCATTAGCCACTAAAGGACGGCTCAGCCAATCCAAAAGGTTTTTTAACGCGCCGGGGATATTGTAATTGTATTCCGGCGAGAAAATCCACAAGGCATCTGCTTCCTTGATAGTATTTCTAACCTTAGCAACAGCCTCTGGTGCCGGGAATTCAATATCCTGATTCAAAAAGGGAACGGCGTCAGCTTGGATATATTCAACCTTAGCCTTATCTTGTAAAGCTGCTTCAGCAAGCTTAGCCAAGCTCCTATTAAATGAATTTTTACGTAAAGAACCAACAATGAATACTATTTTCTTCATGCTCCAACCTTCTTTCATATAAACATATTTATGGGTACACAGATTGAAATGGTAATCACTCACACAGCAAAGGTCAAATTTTTATAAACTTCGATATTATGACGCTATCTATTTTCCAGCTTCACTGATTATCTTCTTTAAATACACTTCCTCATCACCCTACTTCAGCCCACACATCGTTTGCACAGCATCATAGGCCACCAGCACCGCTTTTGCGAGGTCCGAGGCCTCACTTTTTTCCTTTGGGCAATGGCTTCTTCCCCCAGCGCTGGGTACGAAAAGCATAGCTGCGGGCAGCTTGGCGCCAAAAATTTGCGCATCATGACCCGCTCCGCTAGGAAGATGCATATATTCAAACTCCCTAGTAATGCAGCTCATTTCAAAATGGCCTTTAATCTCTTCATCCATCAGCACAGGCTCAGCATAAAGAAGATTTTCCACATCATAGGTCAGCCCCGACTCAAGGCTCATTTTATCAAGGTCAGCAAGCAGACTATAATACTGCGCCATAATGCTTTCCTCATCCACACCGCGAATATCAACCACAAAGGTAACGCTTTGCGGAATAATATTCATTACATTAGGCTCCACCTGCAAAAAGCCCACCGTGGCCACGCAATTTAGGAATACAGCGCTTTCAACAATAATCGTGATTATCATGATGGAGGAAGCTATCCACATCCCCGGACTGTTAATTATTTCCTTAAATTCCATTTTCTGCTCCTTATTTCATAATCCAATGCGCTACCTTCATAGCATCAATAGCTTTTTCATCTACATCATACTTAATCCCATTGGTTTCATCGGGAACGATGATGGTACATCTATCAGTAATATCAACCATTGGCAGGGTAATATCCTTGTTAAAATAACGATTTGCCGCAGCCACATCGTGGGCTAATTCCGTAAAACCAGGCAAAGAAGCAAAGGATACGTTTTGAGCGCGACCTATGCCTAATTCTGTCATACCACCACAAGGTCTGACCACACTGATGTTGTAGCGCCGACCACAATCTTTGGTGGAATGCTTTTTTTCATAAAGAAAGCTCTCCATAGGTAGACGTCAAGAGGCTAACTATGCCTTCGACCCTACTCATGAAGAGCTTTTGCCTATATTACAATCTAAAATAGGACTCAGGTTTATAATTATTCAAAACGGCCCTTTAAAACAATTGCTTTTTCCCAAATAGCCACCTTGCCCTTGGCAAACAAGCTATCAATATCTAGAGCCTCATCCAGCACCAGCAAATCTGCATCTGCCCCAACAGCAACACAGCCCTTTATGCCAGCCTTTCCCAGCATTTCAGCCGGAGTGGATGTCAAAAGCTTAATAGCTTCTTCTAGAGCCAAGCCTCTGCGAACCAGACTCTTGATAGTCAAATGCAGGTATTTGGGAGAGCAATAGGTCAGGCCAATGCATTCACCCTGTGCATTAAACTTAGGTTGAGAACCAAAAGCATCGCTGCTCATAGTCAAATGATCAGTGCTCATACCTTCCCAACTAAGGATTTCCATAATTTTCTCTGCCCCAAGCTCCATATCCTCATCGGTGCTGCCAGCAGTCATATCAAAATAACCACCTCTACGCACCAGCTTAGCTCCCTCTTCCATCAAATCATGGGTACGCAGCATGTGAGTCGGCAAAAAGTTCTTTGCCGGAATATCAGAATGATCTAAAGCATAGAAAAGCGGATCAAGCTTGCCAACACCGGAGCCCATATGCATGGTTACTAAGCCGGCAACATTTGCCAGCATACCACCACGACGAGTTGCCGAACCAATAGCAATAAGCTCTTCCCCTTGAGGATTAGAGCTGCGATGGTCGGATACAGCGATTTTAGTGCCAATAATCGGCGGCACCATCATAATATCCTTTTCCACGGAGCCAGTAATGGTGGGAGAAGGCATGCCGTAAGCACCGGTTAAGCAATAAGCCGTAATGCCCTCTTCAGTCAAAGCACGAGCTTTAGCAACCAAATTTTCAACGCTTCTGGTAACACCATCAGTGCCCAAAAGGCCCAACACAGTGGTAATACCACAGCTGGTAATCTGGCTCAGCATTGCCTCCGGCACACGGGAAGCAGGACCCTGCTCACCACCGCCACCAGTAATATGCATATGCATATCAATATAGCCGGGAAGCAACTTTTTCCCAGTCAAATCAAATATTTCTACTTCCGGCAAACCCTCGTAGCCTGTAATCTCGTCTTCAATACGGACCACCTTATCGGCAATAACAAGGACATCTTTTTTACCTAAACACGCAGGTGCATACACTTCAGCGTTTTTTAATAATTTAATCAAATCTATCACTTTACCTTTCAAATGTGCCCTTCACCAAGACTTGTCCATCCTGCACCATAACCTTACCCTTGGCAACCACAGTAGCAATTGCATAATCATCATCGTAAATGATGAAATCTGCATCACTGTCCACACGCAAACAACCCTTTTGCGGATACAGCCCGTTAGCCTGGGCCGGATTAGTACTTACAACCCTTGTTACAATCTCAAGGGGCACTCCCAGCAAAATAGCTGCCTGTACCTCATCATGGAAGGAGTCAGGAGCCACAGCCAACTGCTTTTGACTACCATCCGGCAAAGTTACGCTCATGCAGCCATTGGCATCAGAGCTCATGGTCACCCTGTCCATGGGAATCTTTTCTTCGTACAGCTCTTTAATAGCATCACTAGGCTTTACACAGGCAGGAAAACCATCCTCTTCTCGAATGCCTGAAGTGATATCAATATACCCTCCCAGCTTAGCAAACTCCTTGGCTTGCGCAAAAAGATGAAAGGCTCTATTCACATGGGTAGGAATAAAATGCTTGGCAGGAATTTCTGTTTCGCGAACAATATCAAACAAAACGTCAATACCTCGCTCGCCCACACCCATATGGAATTGTACCACACCTGCTTTGCCTGAAAGCATGCCACCAAGACGACTTTGCGTCAAGATTTTCTCTAATTCCGCTCTGGTAGGCTGGGAACTACGGTGATCTGAAAGAGCAATCTCGCCAACGCCTAAGCACTCGTTAATTAGGATAATATCCCTGCGTACATCCCCGGTCATATTATGCACCGGGATTTCGTAAGAGCCCGTCAGCATATAAGCGCTAATACCATCATGGGTCAGCCCCCTAGCCTTAGCCAGCAAGCTTTCATTATGTCTGCTGGTTCCATCCGTACCTAAAACACCCACAACTGTAGTAATGCCAACTCGTGTAAGCTCGCTGAGAAAAATTTCCGGCGTTCTGCTATATGGACCTGATTCACCGCCACCTCCAATAATATGTACGTGCTGATCCACATAACCAGGAACAACCTTGCCCCCATGAGCATCTAGAACCTGACAAGATAAGCCTTCGGGTTGTTCAATATGCTCACCGATACGTACTATCTTGTCATTAACAATTAATAGATCAACCAGTCCCAAATGCTCCGGAGCGTAAACATCTGCATTTTTTAATAGCAGACAGCTCATTTATTCTCATCCTCCAGCTTAGCAATACCAATGCCAGTATAGCCATAGAACATAGCAATAATAAAGCCGGTGTAGCACAAAATTGCCCAAGGAGCATAATCCAAGGTTTCAATACCGGTGCAAGCGGTCATATACGCACCTGCAGCAGACCAGGGAACCAAGGGAACGAATACGGTACCCGCATCCTCCAAAGTACGGGACAGATTCTTCGCAGCTAAGCCCCTTGCTTTATATGCATCACGGAACATTTCACCAGGAATCAAAATGGACAGATAGGAGTTACCGGTGCACAGGCCCATGGTCATGCAGGAGGCAACAGTGGACGCAACTAAATCACCAGTGGTCTTAGCAAAGCCCAAAATCTTTTGCAGCACTACTTCAAGGCAGCCAGCACGGCTCATAATACCTGCAAAGCAGAAAGCGCAGAAAACCAAAAGAGTAGTACCCATAATCTCTGCCATGCCACCGCGATTTAAAAGCTTTACGATTTGAGGAGCTGCGGTAGCAGGATCAAAGCCAGGACGTGCAATCATGGCAATCTTGAAGCCTTTAACAGTTGCAACAAGCAGGCTCTTCAAAGTAATGTTTTGGAAAATTAAAGCTTCGATACCAGCCAAAACAGTGGAACCCATCATAACCGGCAGAGTGGGCTTTTTCATAATGGAGCCAGCTAAAATCATGACAACCGGCAGCAGCAAGAAAATATTAAAATCATACATGGCTTCAAGTTGTCTCAGCATAGTGTTCACAGCCTCGGAGGATACATCCTTGCTGCCACTGTTTTGGAAGCCCACAACAGCATACACAATCAGGGAAATAATGGTTGCCGGAATGGTGGTCCAGAACATATGACCAATGTGTTCATACAGCTTGGAGCCAGCAGCAACGGGAGCCAGGTTGGTAGTGTCGGATAGGGGAGAAATCTTGTCGCCAAAATAAGAGCCAGCGATGACTGCACCAGCAGTAGCGGCCAGATTTACGCCCAAGGTGCTGGCGATACCCATCAAAGCAACACCCATGGTAGCTACGGAGCCCCAGGAGGTACCGGTTACCACGGATACCACAGCAGTAATCAAAAATGCAGTTACCAGCATAAAGGTAGGATTAACGATTTGCACGCCATAATAAATCATCATGGGGATGGTGCCAGCGCACATCCAAGCACCAACCAAAGCACCTACGCAGGTCAGGATCAAAATTGCCGGCATGCCCTTAGCAATCTTTTGGCAGATTTCGTCCATCATTTCATCCCAGGTTACCCCCACACGGAAAGCGATGATAGCCGCAATACCAGCTACCAAAAGCAATAACGGCTCGGTAGGATAACCTAAATAACCCTTGCCTACGGTTAGAATCACCATCATGGCAATAATAGGAATGATGGATTCAGTGAAAGTAGGCAATCTTCTTGTTTTCTTTTCATCTTGTTTTGACATAATACCCTCTTTTCTACTAGAAAACCCCTAGTTAAGTTTTTACAGACCACCTGCCTGTATGATAAGAATTTTATCATTTTATCCTTATGATAACAACACTTTCAGACAGCAACACTTATTGGATTTTTTCTAGTATCAATAAGCTGATTATCAGCAAATGGGTATTCTGTATACATTTTTTGTACTAAAAATCAAGCATCAACGAGGTTATTACGCCCTTTTTGTTTATATACAAGAGACAAGCGATTGTACATGACTCTTTTTACAGCCCATTACATTAATAAGGTTTTCTTTTTGATAGATGTATATCGATATGATTTATTTATCAAAATTCTTGTCTTTCGATGCTCGCAACAGCTCCAAAAACCGCTTGGTGGGCAAGGTGAAATTAAATTCATAATCATAAAGCACGGAGATGGGCATGTTACCGGAATATTCCAGAGGAAATTCAACTAGGCTCCCCAGTACCAGCTCCCTTTGAATTTTCACCCTCGGCACCAGCGCAATCCCCAAATCCTGCTGTACCGCCACCAAAACAGATTCAGAATCACTGAAGGTAAGAAAGGGCTTAAGCTTGGAAAAATCTATTTTAGATTTTAAATGCTTAAAATAGACCTCGCTATCGGGATAACTAATAAAGGGATAATTATAAAAATTATTGTCCTGCTGCATTCTCTCATACAAACCCTTAGAGGCCACCAAAACCATGGGCTGATTCCACAGCGCCACCCTGCGGGTATACAAGGGCTGAACATCAATATGCACAAAGGCAAAATCATAGAGCTTTTTATTGAAGGCATCGTCGATGGTGGATTCCACTGTCATACAACGATTAACCTCTATATCCAGCTCCGGAAATTCCTTTTTCAGCTGCAAAAGCACCGGCAGCAAATAAAAGTTAATGCCCTGGGTGGAGACGCCAATCTTGAGGCTGTAATTATCTTTTTGAAACTGCCGCATAATTTCCTGGCTGTTTTGATAATCCAGCATAATCTGTTGGGCTATGGGCACAAAATTCTTGCCCGCCTGGGTCAAATACACATTTTTCCCATCACGAGTAAAAAGAATAACGCCATATTCCTCTTCCAAGGCTGTAATGTGATTACTAATTGTCGGTTGGGTAAAATTTAGATATTTGGCAGCCTGGGTAAAGCTCCTAAACTGCACTACGGTTAAAAAAGACTGATAAACTTGTATATTCATTTATGTCTCCCACCTCAATTGAAGATTTAGCTTGCAATTTTATTATTAATAAGTCTCATCTAAATTATACCATAGCCTCTACTTTATTTATGCAGTGGTATACTAAAACTGGACACAAAAATGTTGTAGCGGTAACCACACAAACGGTAAAGAGGCTACCGCAAGATTTGACAAAATCCCTTTTTTATTGGATTCCGCGGAGGCCAACCATAACAATCAGATACGGTTTTATATTGCCTTCGTCAGCCACTCACCCACGATATCTGCATCTTCAGGCCCCATAAAGGGATGCTCACTATTAGGCGAAACAGTTAATCCTGAACCAAAACGTGTGGCAAAATTATTCATTACCTCCACAGGCTGCAAATTGTCCTTGCCTGCATACAAAATTTCCGTGGGAAAAGGCCACTTATTTATGGAATGCTGCAGTACGTACTGGTAATAATCCCAATCCAAGGTTTCAAAAGGTGTAGCCACCTTCTTTTCCTGCTCCAACCTAGCCTCTGAAACATCAAACCAAAGCATCATCTGCCTTATCAGCCAAGGCATGTCAATGATAGGCGATTGCAGCAGACATTTCTTAAAAGGCTTATCAGGATAGGCGTGAAGGGCAAAGAAAGCGCCAATGCTACAGGCGAAAAGATTAACCTCCGTCCATTTACCGAAAGTAAAGGCAGCTATCTTCTCCAAATCCTTTATCCCCTGCCAAATAGCACAGGGCTCAGGAGCCTCCTTTCGTTCGCCATGCTTTGGTAAATCAAAGCTCAAGGTTTGATACCCCTTCTCCTCCGCTACTTTGGCAAAAGCTTCAGCATATTCCTTATAACCCTGCTTACCATGCACATAAATATAGATTTTATCAGAAGGCCCTCCCCACAGCACAGCAGGAATACCTTCTACAACACATTTTTCCATTAACATTTTATTTTACAAATTACCTCTCTAGGGCTCCTTGCCAACGGGAAATGCCGCCAAAGTCCTTCACATCTTTATAGCCCAAGCCCCGCAAAGCATCGGCAGCGATGGCACTACGGCGACCGCTACGGCAATAAACAATGATGGGCTTTTCTTTCTCAGGCAACATGCCAGCCGCCTTTTGCTCCACTTGGTCATAAGGCAAAAGTACCGCCCCAGCAATATGCCCTTCGGCAAATTCCTCAGGAGTGCGCACGTCTAAAAGCACAAAATTATCTTTCTTGGCCATTTTAGCTTGCAATTCTTCATGGCTAACCAAACTGCTTTTGCCACCGCCAAAGCCAAAAATGAACAAGCCTGCTACCGCAAGGGCAGCAATAACTAAATATTTACGCATACAAATACCTCCTTAGATACACCTAAACTGTCGACCTAATCAGCTAGCATCCTATTCTGCTACCTTATCGCCTCTCTGCACCACCTCAAACCGATACTTCTGCTGGATATCTGGGTACTTTTCTCTATCTACCTCGCTCATAAACATATCATACGGTCTAGCACAGGTCTTAAACGGCGGGTAAAGGGCCTCATATACCACAAGCATCTCATCCGTTTCACTATGATGTGCAAAAGCAATGATTCTGTAAAGATACTCTGTTGCCGGGTTTTCTATAGTTTCCCGTTTAAAATGCTTTACTATATCGCCAATATGCAGTTCTCTAGTCATTGTACTTCAACTCCATCTATACAAATATTCGCCGGCTATAGCAAACTTGTTACCATCCTCTTGCTTTAATTATAACACGAAAACAGCTCCGCATATACATTTCCTGCTCCAAGTTATGATATAATAAAAGCAAAAAGTAGCCATTCTCCAAGGAGGCATTTACATGCTTAAGACAATCTTAAAAGCCCTTTGCATATTTACTCTCGCTGGACTAATGCTGTTGTCACCGCTACCTTCAGCCCAAGCCGCCAATACTTCAAGATATTACATTAGCGCTGAAACTGACTATAATGCTAACGAACCCATTTACGTTGTGGGACACAAAGAAAGGACATTAGAGTATCATCATCAAATCTCTAAGGTCCTTTTTTATGCTTTTTAGGGTGCAAAGCTAGCTATAATTCTATCAAAATTCACCCTAAAACTATAATCTTATCAAATTCACATAAGTCTACTCTATCACTCTCAGGCTGTGACTGCGACCAGTAAGGGAGCGGGCTCCGCGCTCGGTGATAACATAGGTGTTCTCCGTTCCCACCATGCCTAAACCCGGCAGGGCAATTTTGGGCTCCACAGCAAAGGTCATGCCCGGCTCAAGCTGCTGCTTAAAGCCCTTGGCAATAGCCGGAGCCTCGTCCATCACTAGGCCAATGCTATGTCCCAAGAACTTGCCCCCGTTCATAAAGCTGTCCCCATACACATTGTTAAAGCGGGCCATGGTGCGCAAATACAGGCTTTCAATAGCCACGCCCGGAGCCATCATAGCAACAACCTCCTGCTCCAGCTCCAAGCAACGCTCCTGAGCAGCCAAAATCTTGGCGCCCTGCTCATCCTTATTAATATCACCATAGTAATAAACCACAGTTTTATCGGTATGGTAGCCATCAAAGCCGCAGGGAATGTCTAAATAAACCAAACGCCCCGGCTTGAGCTTGCGAAAAGCATTGCCGATGGACTGTACAGCAATACAAGTGCCGTTGGTACCGCCAGGCCCGTCAAAGGCCGTGCGCACCAAGCCGCTTTTGCCAAAGGCCGCAATGCCGATAACCTCTTCACCCATGGGCAGATTAAAGCGAGCCACACCATGGGAGCCTCGTGCCACCATCTCGCCATATAAATTGATAGCCAGCTGTGCTTCGCTAATGCCACCCTTAATCATCGTTGGTGCAATCACATCCAGCACAGTCTCATGAATAGCGCCGCTAGTAGCCATCATTTCCAGCTCGTATTTGCTTTTAACCATCCGCAAATCCTGTAAAACAGCATCAATCCCAACGATTTCTTCAAAAGCAAAATACTTATGCAGCATCCGCTCCCAATCCACAGATGCACGCTTGATTTCCATATACATGATGCGTGGCGCCTGCCCATAAAAGTCTGCCGCTTCCCTAAAGCTATGCATGGGCCGAATATCATCAAAATGCGATTCCTTGCAGGCTCTGTCGTAGCTGCGGCGCACCCACAAAATTGCATCCTGAGGACGAATAATCAGCACGCCCTCCTGCATGGTGCCGGTAAAATAATACATTGCTACCTTGTGATTAAGCGCTACCATTTCCCAGCCAGGATAACGCTTCTCCATAGCAGTGCGAAAGCGCTCCAGCCGCGCCTCCAGCTCACTTGCCGGAACCGGTCTAATATTATCAGTAAACACTGTTTCCTTTTCTAAAATCGCCATCTTTGGTCACCCCTTTAAGATTCTGATATCATTATATCACAAACATAATATGCACTGCTCATGCTTACCACTCAAGCTCAAGGCCTACCCCTACCTCGCCCAGCGATAAATTACCATACAAGGCTGCCTTCGCTGCCAAATTGGTGCAATGGCAGGGATATACTGTTCCCTTTACGTTAGCTTTTAGATAGGCAATGGTTTGCACGGCCTGCTCGGAGCAGCCACTAAAGAGATGGAAGCCACCTATGATGCCCTTCACCAGCTCCTTGCCTGTGACCTTTTTGGCATATTCAACAATATTGCAAATGCCAGCATGGGAACAGCCTGTGATGATATAAATGCCATCGCCGGAGCAGTAGGCCAGTGCTGAATCATCCAGCACATAGTCACCCTGCCAACAGCGCTCGCAGCAAAGCTCGCCCACAGCTTCCTTATTTTCAAAAGCATTTGTCCGAGGGATTTCGCCTAAAAATACTAAGCTTTCATCAAGCCAATAAGGTTCCTTGGTAAAAACGGGAATAAAGCTTGCTTGCAA
>ULNX01039635.1_pt1 | contig 13084 bp, 10 predicted proteins | sample 1952061 | NCBI WGS metagenome assembly ULNX01 (sample SAMEA4835588, study PRJEB28245) | human gut metagenome | biome: gut microbiome; material: fecal sample | place: Denmark | collected 2008 | reverse complement strand
CACAGCGTTGCCTGAACTGTCCCAAGCCTCGTTGCGTGGGTAGCTGCCCTGTTAATATTGAAATTCCCAAATTCATCCATGAGGTTGCTCAGGAGAATTTTGCTGAGGCTTACAAGATTTTGAAGCGCAAGAGCGCCCTGCCCGCTGTCTGCGGTCGTGTTTGCCCCCAGGAAAACCAATGCGAGGGCAAGTGCATTTTGGGCATTAAGGGTGAGCCGGTGGCTATTGGTCGCTTGGAGCGCTTTGTGGCCGATTATGCCCGGGAAAATGGCTTGGACAATGATGTGGATGCTCCTGCAGAGCGCAAGGGTAAAAAGGTTGCTGTGGTAGGCAGTGGCCCTAGCGGCTTGACCTGCGCTGGTGATTTGGCTAAAATGGGCTACGATGTGACCATGTATGAAGCACTGCATGCGGCTGGCGGCGTGCTCATGTACGGCATTCCTCAATTCCGTCTGCCCAAGGAAATTGTGCAGCACGAAATTGCCGGCTTGAAAAAGCTGGGTGTTAACATCATTGTGAATGCTATTATCGGTCGTACCTTTACCATTAAAGAATTAATGGAGGAGGAAGGATTCAGTGCAGTTTATGTTGGTACTGGTGCTGGCTTGCCCCACTTTATGCATATCGAAGGCGAAAACCTGAACGGTGTTTATTCCGCTAATGAGTTCCTGACTCGTGTAAACCTTATGAAGGCATACCAATTCCCGCGTGTAGCGACACCTGTATATGTTGGCAAGAAGGCTGCCATCGTGGGCGCTGGCAACGTTGCCATGGACGCTGCCCGCACTGCGAAGCGTTTGGGCGCAGAAAAAGTGTACATCGTTTATCGTCGTGGTGAGGACGAAATGCCTGCACGTAAAGAGGAAATCGGCCATGCCAAGGAAGAGGGTATTGAGCTGCGCCTCTTGAATAACCCTGTAGCCATCGAAGGCAACGAAAAGGGCTGGGTAAGTGGCCTCAAGTGCGTGAAGATGGAGCTGGGCGAGGCGGACGCAAGCGGACGCCGTAGCCCTGTGGCTATTCCCGGCAGTGAGTACGTTTTAGACGTTGATATGGTGGTTATGGCCATCGGTCAAGGTCCTAACCCCCTCATCAAGGATACTACTCCGGATTTAGAGGTCAACAAGCGTGGCAACATTGTTGCCGACGAGAACGGTGCAACCTCTATCCCTGGTGTGTTCGCCGGCGGCGACATTGTGACCGGTGCAGCAACTGTTATCAGCGCCATGGGCGCTGGCAAGAAGGCTGCTGCAGCCATTGACGCTTACTTGCAGGGCAAGTAAATCTGCTTAGGCTTTGCACCGTTTGTTTAACTTGCAGAGTCGCGTAACCTCAATTACATATAAAAAGCTCTCCACCTTTGGTTATTTTACCAATAGAGGGAGAGCTTTTTTATACTGTTATTAGAAGGCGTTTTGCAAGAATCTTTCCAAATCGGCTTCGTCCATGGAGCCAACTATTTTCGCTTTTACAACACCATTGGTATCGATGATGAAGGACATGGGGATTGCCTCAACATTATATGCTCGAGAAATATCGCGCTCATTGCCATAGCCAACAGGGAATGTATAGCCCCTGCTGGGAATAAACTGAGCTGGAGCCTCCTGCTCGCCATCCAAGCTAATGGCTACAAAATTAATTTTGTCCTTATATTGCTCGTATTTGGCTTGAATATGGGGGAGCTCCTTCACGCAGGGAGGACACCAGGTGGCCCAAAAGTTCAGATATACCGGTTTATCTCGTAGGTCGGAAAGCTTCAATGTTCTGCCCGTTGCCAAATCAGTAAAGGCAAAGTCGGGAGCGGCGACGCCTTCGCTGATTTCTGCTGCCTCAGCCTTAGACATAATAGTCAAGGTATTTTGCTTGGTTTGCAGAGAAGAAGTGTTTGTGCTTAGAGAAGTGTCAAAAGCGGAAATAGCTACAAGGGATAGAGCAACTAAAAAGCTAGTCAAGATTTTTTTCATGATGAACCTCCAGGAGTTGTAAATAATTTATTAATTGATTATATGGCAAGAAAATTTTAGAGAAAAGCTCATTTTTTGCCGAGGGAGATAGCTTTAGTGGGGCACACCTCTGCACAAGCACCGCAGTTGATACACTCTCTGTCCCCAAGCTTGTGGCACTGCATAGGGCAGTGGTGCAAGCATTTATCGCAACCTATGCATTTTTCCATATCAACCTTAATTCCATAAACAGAAAGCCTGTTGAAGAGGGAATAAATGGCTCCTAAGGGGCACAGGAAGCGGCAGAAGGGGCGATAAATAAAGGTGCTAGTAGTAAGAATAATAATGAGAAGTAAAAGCTTCCAGCTAAACAAAGCCCCCAATGCATTGCGTATGCTTGGCTTGATTGCCGCTAATGGAAGAGCAGCTTCTAAAATACCAGTGGGGCAGATAAATTTGCAAAAGGCCGGAATACCGATACCATCAGCATAATAATATGCTAGCGGCAAAACTACCATAAAGAGTACTGTGATGACGTACTTTAATAATGTAAATCTTTGCAAAGCTGGGCTAAGCTTAATTTTTGGAGTAGGCAGCTTGTAGAGCAGCTCTTGTACAAGCCCAAAGGGGCAGGCCCAACCACAAATTAAGCGACCAAAAAGCACGCCAAAGATTATTAATAAGCCTAGCACATAAAAGGGAAAATGCAGGATAACGCCGCTGAGCGAGCTTTGCAAGGAGCCTAGAGGACAGGCACCGACAGCGCCAGGGCAGGAATAACAGTTAAGTCCAGGTACACAAACGCTTTTTAACGGCCCGCGATAGATGCGACCTTGTATAAAGCCAGGGAGATTGGCATTATATAAGAGGGCACAGAGCCATTGAACAATTCTGCGCTTAGCCAATGCCGATACACTCCAAACAGATTGTTACTGCCTTGCGCATGACCTTGACATATTCTTTTGTAAAAATGCCGTAACCTAGGCATGCAGTCCCTGCAAGCAAAACTAGAATACGTTGTTTGTTCATCATAATCTCTCCCTTAGTTCTATTGCTTATATTATACCAAACTAACGCCGTTTATGGTATGACGAAATAGTAAACTTATAAGCATCAAAAAATCCCGCCTCTATATAGAAGCGGGATTAATTCTTTAGTAGAAGTTAATTAGAACAGAGCCTTGCGAGCTTCCGCTACCAGAGCCAGAGCCAATACGAACAGTACAGCACTCAGGATGGTGGTGATGAACTTGGCGCTACCCATAATGATGGAAGCCAGAGCAACGAAGCATACTGCGAACATGAAGCACATGGGCAGAACTACCATCAGGTTGGACTTCTTTTCGCCTTTAAGCCATACGCCGATAGCCAGCAGGGACAGAGCAGCCAACAATTGGTTAGCAGCACCAAATACCGGCCAGATTGCCAGGTAGGAGCCGGAGGACATGTACCAGGACAGGCCTACGGTAATGGCGGTTGCTACATAGGGGTTGGTCAGGAAGCCACCCTTAACCTCGCCAGTTTTCTCATCAGTGGTGGAGAAGAGCTCTTGGAAAATGAAGCGACCCAGACGGGTTGCAGTATCCAGAGTGGTCATAGCGAAAGCGGAGATGGTCAGAGCAACGAAGGATTTAGCAACGCCAAATTCGAAGCCCAGCTTGGTCATGAAGGTACCAACGCCATCTGCAAATACGTTTACAGGGCCGCCAGCCTTCATCAGAGCAGCGAATTTGTCAGCGCCGAGGTAGCCAACAGCTACAACAGCAACGGTTGCCAGTACGCCTTCCAACAGCATGGAGCCGTAGCCAACGAGTTGTGCACTCTTTTCATTATCCAATTGCTTGGAGGTGGTGCCGGAGGATACCAGGGAGTGGAAGCCGGAGATAGCACCGCAAGCAACGGTAACGAACAGCATCGGGAACATGGGGTTGTTGCCCTTGGGAGAGGGGTTGAAGGAGGTTACTGCCGGCAATTGAATGCTGGGTTGGTAAATTGCGATACCTACCAAAGCGAAAGCGATGCATGCATACAGCAGGAAGGAATTCAGATAGTCACGCGGTTGCAGCAAAATCCATACAGGAGCGATGGATGCTACAAAGATGTAAGCCATCAGGATATAAATCCAAGTAGACTTAGACAATACCAGCGGGAACATGTTACCAGCAGCAATAGCAGCTACCAGCAGTACAACGCCAATAACAGTACCAATTTTCAGATCCATGCCACCACGATATACGCAGAGGCCGAATACGATTGCCAGAACGATGAACAGCAGGGATGCAGTAGCAGAAGCCGGGCTAGCCACGAAAGTACCAGCAACGATATTAGCAAATGCTGCTACAACAACAATCAGGGTTACATAAGCAAAAATGGAGAATAACAATTTGCCACGTTTGCCCAGAGTTGCATCAATAATTTGACCAATGGTCTTGCCATCATGGCGAATAGAAGCAACCAATGCACCAAAGTCATGGGTGCCGCCGAAGAAGGTACAACCAATCAGTACCCACAGCATAACGGGAACCCAACCAAATACAGCTGCGGAGATAGGACCAACAATGGGGCCTGCGCCAGCGATAGAGGAGAAGTGATGGCCCATCAATACAGCGGGCGGAGTAGGCATGTAGTCTACATCATCACGAAGTCTGTGAGCAGGAGTCTTTCTGCTCGGGTCGATGCCCCATTGCTTAGCAAGCCAGGCACCATAAGTTACGTAGGCGATAAAGAGAATTACCATTGCGCCTACCAGTAGCATAAAACCACTCATGAAATTACTTCCTTTCTTTTCTTTGCGACCTTGCAAATAAATTTTTTGAAAAATTCGCACAGTATATTCGTATATATAGTGCTAAAGTTAGAATCAGTATACCATATTTTGCATTTTTGTCAATAAAAATCATAAAAAAAGCGTGAAATTGTAAACCTTTGAGGACAGTCTCTTTGAAGCTGTTAAGTTGGATATACAAATTCTATTCATAATGGGTGAATGTGTTCATTAGGAAGTATAGATAAATTATTTAAAACTACTCATTTAGGACTGTTATTTGCCAAACTCGAAATACTGCTTAGTTTTGCGGCCAGCCTTGTTGCAGGTAACCTCCTGCTTAGGAATATCGGCCACATAAACGGCCAAATCAGACCATCCCTTAAGCGTAAAGCAATAATCCTTGTGGTACTTATACTTGCTCAGCTCCTGCTTCAGCTGCTCGTCCATGCCTTGCTCACAGATAAGCAAGAGTGCAAAAAGGCTGCTCATATGCTCCGTTGTCGTTTTTAACTCCTGCATGCGGCCTCGCAGAAGCTTCAAATAGGGCTCGAGCTCCTCCTTAGTTACAGCATCCTTAAAATGCTTCACAAAAAGGTATTCATCGTGCTGTACGCTATAGGTTTTGATGCTGTGCACCAAAAAATATCCTTCATCAGAGGCGTGCAGCTCGGCTACCAAATCAAGCTGTAAGCCTCCCTGTACCAAGGCCTTTTTATCAAAATAGCGCTCTAATCGGCGTTCTATAACCTGTAAATATGCTTGTCCATCCATAACTATACCTCTGTAAGAATTTTTCTTCTAGTATAATCTATGCAAGCTTATTTTGTCCAGCAATACTTCTGCCCAGGCTGTGCTTTGTGAAAGATATGCTAAATTTTACATATGTAATGAAAATAGACAGAAATAGTGCTATAATAATGCTAGTTAGTTTAATAATTAAAATGGAGGGGATTAATATGCAATTTCCAATAGTTTTAGGCGTTAGTGCCCGTCATGCTCATCTTTGCCGTGAGCATATGGATATTCTTTTTGGCAAGGGAAGCGAGCTCCATCCCAAAAAAGCCATTGGACAACCCGGTCAATATGCTTCCGAGGAGCAAATCACCATGGTTACTCCGAAGGATTCTATGAAGCTACGCATTATTGGGCCCTTACGTCCGGAAACTCAAATCGAGCTTTCCTTGACTGATGCGCGCAAGGTAGGCTTGAATGCGCCCATTCGCAATAGTGGCGATATCGCTGGCTCTGCAGGCGCTAAGCTTATCGGACCCTGCGGCGAAGTAGAAATTACAGAGGGTATTATCGTTGCTGCCCGTCACGTGCATCTTTATCCTGAAACAGCTGCCAAATACGGCTTAGTGGATGGCGATATTGTTGATATTCAAACCGAGGGCGAACGTAGCATTACCATGCATAATGTGCTTGTGCGCGCTGGCGTAAAGCATGCTGATGAGGTTCATATCGATACAGACGAGGCCAACGCCTGCAATTTGGATAGCGGCATCATGGTCAATATAGTGTACAATAAGTAAATTTAAGGAGACTTCATCATGAAAAAATCTGCTCTTTTAGCTGCTGCTTTAGTATTATGTACTGCAAATGCTTGGGCTTATGAAAATAATGCAGCAGGCTTTAGTGTAAAGGATAGACAACCCTTTTATAAAATGGAAAGCGCTAAGCTTTATGTCTTTTCCAGCTTCAGCACTGATGAATTTGATAAGATTGCTGCTAAGAATATGGGCAGTGTACATATTGTTAATTACTATGATACAGCTGAAATGAGTCAGATTTTAGGTGTGCCTTATAATGACGCTTATTTTGCCGCAGAATATGACAAGCTTGCCTTGCTCCAGCGCTCGAAGTTAGACTTGCGCACTGTGCCCAGTCCTTTGCTGGATTTGAAAAAGTACGCCTTAGCAGAAGGGAAGGAGAACCTCTTTCTGCAGGAAGATTTGATCAAACAGCAACTGGGCAATATTGAGCCGGTTTTGCGTCTGGATAAGCTTGGCAATTATAAGCTTATTACTCAAAGCTACCTTTACAAACAGGATAATACCTTAAATGAGCTGGATATTAGCCTTGTAGCAGCAAATAATAATCTTTATATACTTACTTCCATTACTAGTGATAGCACGTATTATGCTCCTAAAACTGCTGCTAAGGATGAAAAAATGCCAGCTAAGTCCAGCCCCGCTCCTAAATTAAAGAGCAAGAAGCTTGACCTTAAAGTGGAGGCTGTAAAGTTTGAGTCCTTGCCTCAGGAGCTAAGCAAGAAGCTATGGCAGGAGCATTGGCAGCTAGTGAAGGGCTTCAAGGCCTTCCAGCCCCAAAAAGCTAAACAAACACTGCAGTTTATCGATTCCTATAAGGATAAGACTATTGTACTGCCCAAGGATTGGGTTTATGGACAACTGCAGATTAAAGAAGATAAAGCCAAGGGCTGCTTGACCATGGCTGCCCCTGTAGCTAATCTACGTAAAATTTTTGCAGAGATGGATTATTTAGGCCTTTATAAGCACCTTGATGCCGCTACAGAAGCTAAGAAGGCTCCTGCAGCTAAGGAGCAGGAGAAGGTCGCAAGCACTGCTGATATCGCTCATAAATTACCAGAGCTGGACCAAAAGCAGCAGGAATTTGCCTCTACTGAAGCTCGCAAGGTTTTAAAGAACTTTGATGCTTTTCTTATGACCTTAAGCTACCAAACTAAGGATAAGGATTTTCAAGCTATGGCAGAGTCTGCATTAAGCAGCAAGATGGGGGCGGATATGCTTTTAGCAGAAACATTGTCTTCCCTCAAAAAGAGCAATTTTGAGAACTTTGCTTTGGAGAGCTTTGATTATAAGCTAAACTTTGCTTCTGAAAAAGCTAGTGCTGTAATCACCGGCAGGACTAAATGGCTCAAGGATTTTTCTTACGATAATCTATTGCAGCTTGATTTGACTAAGAATGATGCTAGCTTCCTCTTATACGCTCATAAGCCTGAAATTTCCACTCCTGGGGAGCTACAAAAAAGTATGCTTGACTGGCAGTTCTAAGCATTTGGCTTCTTACATACAATAAGCTTATAACACTTTTTTTAATAACAAAAGCCTGTAATCTCGTTTCTAAAACAGTGAGCAGGCTTTTTTATATACCTGTATACAATGTGCTATGCTACTAAAATATACGTGTATACAATTACCCTGCCTATTGTCTGAATAATGTATCTGTGTTACAATATTGTTCGTGGTCACTTAGTGATTAGGTGCCAAACGTAAAGATTTGCCATTAAATTGAGAGGGGAATTTGTTAACATGTTAGATTTTTTGAATGCTTTTGATGCTTTAGTGTGGGGCCCGCCCTTGATGGTTCTCTTGATTGGTACGGGTATTTTGCTGACTACGCGTTTGGGCTTGCTCCAAGTTATGAAGCTGCCCAAGGCTTTGCAGCTGATTTTTTCTGCACGTAGCAATGGCAGCGGTGATGTAAGCAGCTTCCAAGCGCTGTGCACTGCTTTGGCTGCAACCGTTGGCACTGGTAATATCGTAGGTGTTGCTACTGCGGTAAAGGCCGGTGGCCCAGGCGCTTTGTTCTGGATGTGGATTGCGGCCTTCTTTGGCATGGCTACCAAGTATGCAGAGGGTGTGCTGGCCGTTAAATATCGCAAGGTGGACGGCAACGGCAATATTTCCGGTGGTCCGATGTATTATATTGAACAAGGCCTTGGTAAAAAGTATAAGCCTTTGGCAGTTATGTTTGCTATTTTTGGTGTGATGACTGCTAGCTTAGGTAGCGGCACCTTTACTCAGGTAAACGCTATAACCTCCATCGTCAATGTATCCTTTGATGTGCCTGTTATTTACACTGCAGCTGTGCTGACGATTCTTGTTGCTGTAATCACCATTGGCGGTCTGCAGTCCATTGCAAGGGTTGCTAGCAAAATCGTACCTTTTATGGCAGTAGTTTATGTAATCAGTGCAATTTCTGTGCTTGTTTATTATGCAGATGTTTTGCCCGCGGCTATTAAGCTAGTTATCGACAGCGCCTTTACCACAACTGCAGCTCAAGGTGGCTTCCTAGGCGCAACGATTATGGTTGCTATGCGTAGCGGTATTGCGCGTGGTATATATTCTAATGAAGCTGGTTTAGGCTCTGCGCCTATTGTGGCCGCTGCTGCCAAAACTAAATGGCCGGCAGAGCAGGGCTTGGTATCCATGACCGGTACCTTTATTGATACGATTATTATTTGTACTATGACCGGCTTGACTCTGATTGTCAGCGGCGTGTGGTGCGGTGATGTGAATGGCGCGGCTATGACTGAAGCTGCTTTTGCTAGTGCTTTCCCGGGCATGGCAAAATACATGCTGACCTTTGGCTTGGTGCTTTTTGCCTTCAGCACTATTATCGGCTGGAGCTATTATGGCGAGCGTTGCTGTGAATATCTCTTTGGAGTAAAGGGCATTATGCCGTACCGTATTTGCTATATTATTTTAGTTGGCTTAGGCGTGTTCTTGAAGCTGGAAACAATATGGGTTATCGCTGACATTGTTAATGGCTTGATGGCCATTCCTAACTTAATTGCTTTGATTGGCTTAAGCGGTGTAGTTGTGGCAGAAACCAAGCTATATTTTGAGCACTGGGACCGCGTTGCCGAAAGAAGAAAAAGCATTGATAGCGCTAGCTCTAGTGAGCTAAGTGCAGAGTAAACAATTATAGAATTGAATTATAAAGTCCGATATGACCTTTACTGAAAAGGAAGTATCGGACTTTTTCATTTTATCCATGCAATACATGCAACTGCATAGCCATCCAAAATAGCCTGCCGTATACAAGAAGTAAATTTAACATAACGTATATTATCGGACGTAAAGTGTGTTGTATTTTTCTTCTTAAAATTGTATGCTTTATCGCACTTCTGTTTGACGAAATTAGTTTTATCTGTTATAATATAGTTAAGTTAATTCTAAACATTTGATTGGAGGTCTTGACATGGGTAGAAGAAAAGCTCTCCCCCCTGATTTTGATGGCAACTACACAGAAGATATGCTTTCTGAGCGTCAACGTCACATTTTAAAATTTGTTCGTGATTTCATTAACCGCAAAGGTTATCCGCCTGCAGTTCGTGAAATTGGCGTTGCCGTAGGCTTGTCCTCCAGTGCTAGTGTTCATAATCATTTAAAGAAGCTGCAGGAGTATGGCTTTATTCAGCGTGATGCTGCTAAGCCCCGTGCTTTGGAGCTCATGAGTGAAAGCGATGCTTGGAGAAATAAACTCCTTGTTCCAGTTCCGTTGGTTGGCAAGGTTACTGCTGGTGTTCCTATTCTTGCTGTAGAAAATATTGAAGAAACCTATCCTATTCCTCATGATTTGATTGGCTGCGATGATGACGTATTCATGCTTTCCGTATGTGGCGATAGCATGATTAACGCTGGTATTCTTGACCATGACTACATTATCGCTCGCAAGCAAAACTTCGCTAATAATGGCGATATCGTTGTAGCTTTAATTGATGGCGAGGAAACCACCGTTAAGCGTTACTTCCGTGAACTGCGCAGTGTTCGCTTGCAGCCTGAAAACGATAAATATCAACCCATCGTAGGCTCTGATAATATTCAGGTTCTGGGTAAGGTTATTTCTGTTTTCCGTATGTTGTAATCATGAATCTTACGTCTAAATGGTTGTATTTTACTACCAATATGACGTCATAACAACATTAAATTACCTTTAAGCAGCTCTTTTTAGAGCTGCTTTCTTGCTATCTTGAGTAAAATCAGTTACAATATAGAGGTAAGCTTTGACATAAATTTTCAGATTTCTTTTCATTTAGCTTTTCATGCTTCAATATGCATTTTCTATTGCAAAGGAGATTTTTTATATGCTTCACCCTTCTACCGATGTTATCGCCAATGCCCATAGCTTTTATATTGCTGAGCAAAGCAATACTAATTTAACAAAGCTTTTACGCGCCGTTAGTAATCTACTACGCGAAGGCGCAGACGTGCAAATTCCTGTTTCGCTTGCTGCTCAGGCTCAAGGTCAGCTTGCACTTGTTACTCACACTACAAGCGAAGGCCAAGTTTATGTAGCTGCCTTTTCTAGCGAGCAAGCCTTTGATGCGAAGCAAAGTGAAGAATATACTCTTATTGCACGTCCTTTAGTTAACTATTTTGAAGCAGTTCTGCAAATGGAGGGTATTACAGGCATCGTTTTTAACCCTACCTCCCCTGCTCCCTTTACGATACAAAAAAAGATGCTCAAGGAGCTTTTACAGCAGCTTGCTGAGCACCCGCAAAAGAATGGTATTAATGTTGTGCGCGGTGATATCACCACCTTTGACTGTGATGCCATTGTTAACGCTGCTAATAGCACTCTTTTAGGTGGTGGCGGTGTGGATGGCGCTATTCATTTTGCTGCAGGACCTGAGCTTTTAGAGGAATGCAAAACTCTTGCTGGCTGCGCTACCGGCGAAGCTAAAATTACATATGCCTATAAATTGCCTGCATCTTATGTAATTCATACTGTGGGCCCAATTTATGATGGCAAGATTAGCCAGCGTGTTGACTTAGCCAATTGCTACCAAAATAGCTTAGAGCTTGCCAAAAAGTATCACCTGCACAGCATAGCCTTCTCCGCTATTTCTACCGGCGTTTATAGATATCCTTTAGATGAGGCTGCACGTATTGCCCTCTTAACCTGCACTCAATGGCTCAATGCTAATCCTGAATACGGCATGGAAATCACCCTTGTTTGCTTTAACAATGCCGTGCTTAAATCTTACGAAGAGATTATCGAAGCTGCTAAGCGTGGCGAGCTCGAGGAATAAGAGCAAATAAAAGAACCGATGTTACTACTCAACACAAGTAATAACATCGGTTTCTTTTCGTTTACGGCTAAATATTTAGTGCTTTAGCAAATTAGCTAAAAACTTTTTAATGAAGCTTAAGCATTAATGATGCTGGTAAACTTCTCCTTATTAGCTTCGATAGGCTGCTTGCCGCCTACTACGCAAATCAAGCCATCACTAAGCATATCCTCTACAACCTGGCCCAGCGCCTGCAAATCAGCGTTAGTAACGTTCAATACTTCATTACGAATGCGTTGGCGCGTAGCGTCCGGCAGCTCCTTCAGATATTGAATCGCAGCCTGATCCATACGCATAGTGTTCGTCAAAGGCGTATCCATACCGCTGATGGTGCCAATTACATATTTATCGAGCTCACGAGCAGGGAATTCAACACTCTTGAGCCAAGCGGGCAGCTCTTCGTAGGCTTCAAGTGACTTAGCAAGCTGTGGGTCACGATAAGATGCAAACACGCCCAGACCATTAAGCTCAAAGCGTGCTGTAGCGCCGTAGGCGCCTCCCTGAATGCGAATCTTCGTCCACAGGTATTCGTACCTTAGAATGGTCTCTAAAACCTTCATAGCGCCTTTATATGCGTGTCCATGCTTGGCGAAATTGCCACCTGCTGCCACGTACTGTACCTTGCCAGCCGTAGTAATACCCTCGTTATGACCTGGTGCAGGCAACTTACACGGCATAGCTGCAATAGGTGTGGTCGGCAGCTTGGCAGCAAAGTCTAAGCATTCTTGGCGCACCTGCTCCCTATCCTCCTCATCGCAGGAATAGAACAGCGTATACTTGCTTTGTTGGAAGAAAAGAGCTAAAAGCTTTTCTAGCTCGGCTAAGACCTTCGGTCCTTCCGTAGCAAAATTATCGTATAGCTTCTTTAGGAATTGGTAATAGCTAAATTGGTCCTGCTCATTGGCTCTCGCACCAGCACCACAGTAAGCATAGAGGCGGGAAATAGCGATATTTTGACCACGATTAAAGAATTCGTCATCCCAATCGGTCTTCACCTCACTGAGCAGCTCTTGGAAGCGCTTGACATCGGTGAATAAGCTTTCTAGGCCAATCGCTTCCAGCAAATCAAACACATGCGGCAAATTCTCTAGCAGCGCCTTAGCCTTCACCACAAAGTACAAACGATAATCATCGGCATCCTCCGCTGCGGAAATAGCGCGCACATCGAAGGTAACACCACCGGTGTACATAATGCCATAGGTGGATAGCTCCTCGTAGGTATAGCGCTTGCTGTTAAACTTACCCAGCACGTCCGTCAATAGATAGCATAGCGGCATTTGCTCGGGAGTAACGCTGCTAATATCAAAATACCAATTAGTATAGGCGATTTTATTTGTTTCAGCCGGAACATAAACTAAACGCTGCTCCGCACTCCCCTCCTCCAGCTTAGCTATTTGCTCTACCTCTTGGCGGATATCACTGCGCTTTAAAATGGGAATGGAGGCTCTAGCCTCTTCACTATCGGGCTCGGCCTGCAAGCGATGCAGCTCAGCGCATTCAAAGGTATATTGCTCCAGCTCTTCCTTGCTCATAG
>ULNX01056380.1_pt1 | contig 13157 bp, 10 predicted proteins | sample 1952061 | NCBI WGS metagenome assembly ULNX01 (sample SAMEA4835588, study PRJEB28245) | human gut metagenome | biome: gut microbiome; material: fecal sample | place: Denmark | collected 2008 | reverse complement strand
CAGGGCGAGGAAGCCGGCAAAGAAATCGGTCAACGCCACACCGCCATCGCCGAACTCCAGTCCGAATCCAGATAACAGAAAAACATAATGAAACATGACAAAGAAACCATTTTTTAAAGGATGGTTTCTTTTTTTAAGTTCATTTAAGGTTCGCCTGATAAGATATGCGCAAAGGAAAGGAGACACTTATGGCAGATCAGATGATATTTAAAAGGTGTGAGATCAAATATATGTTGGATATCACGCAGGCGGAACTGTTAAAAAATCAAATGAAACAGTACATGACCGCAGACGAGCATGGAGTGAGTACAATATGCAGTCTCTACTTTGATACACCGGACTATCTGCTGATCCAAAGATCAATGGAACACCCGGTTTATAAAGAAAAACTGAGATTGAGAAGTTACGGCACGGCAGACAAGGACACGACCGTTTTTGTGGAACTGAAAAAGAAGTATGAGTCTGTTGTATACAAAAGAAGAATTGCAATGACGGAGGACGAGGCAGAACGTTACCTGCTTTTTCATGAAAAAGTAAAAGACACACAGATCACCAGAGAAATCGATTACTGTCTGAAAAATTATAAAAAGCTGGCTCCGGCAGTGATGCTTTCCTATGAGAGAGAAGCTTTTTATGCGAAGGACGATCACGAGTTCCGGATCACGTTTGATCAGAACATTCTCTGGAGAAATTACGACCTTTCTCTTTGTAAAGGAATTTACGGAGAAGCAATTTTAGATAAAAATAAAGTGCTTATGGAAGTGAAAACGGCGGGCGCAATACCGCTCTGGATGGTTCATTTTCTGACAGAAAATCAGATTTACAAAACGTCATTTTCCAAATATGCGACCGCCTACCGCACGATTTATGCGAGAGAGCAGAGAAGAAGCTGTCCACCGGAAAATTTCTTTGTGTTTACCGGAGATGAGGTTGTGCAGCAGGCAATAAAATGTTAAAAAAGAAATGGAGAAATTAATATGTTAAACAATTTATTTACAGGAATTTTTGATACAGCAGGTGCGGCGGTGATTTCCGTGCCGGATTTTTTGCTCTGTATTGTGGTGTCACTGCTGATCGGGGCATTCATCACATGGGTTTACACTTATAAAAACCGCTATACGACAAGCTTTGCAGTGACACTCGCAATGCTTCCGGCAATCGTTTGCATTGTTATCATGATGGTAAACGGAAATGTAGGTGCCGGAGTGGCTGTGGCAGGAGTATTTTCGCTTGTACGTTTCCGTTCTGTGCCGGGAACTGCAAAAGAGATCGGAACCATTTTTCTTGCAATGGCGGCAGGACTGATCGCAGGGATGGGGTATCTTGGATTTGCAGTATTGTTTTCACTCATTATGGGAGCCGTGATGTTTGTGTTAAATGTGACCGGATTCGGTGTAAAAAAGCAGAAGTAAGAGAAAAAACACTTCGTATCACAATCCCGGAGGATTTAAATTACGGAGCAGCATTTGATGATCTTTTTGAAAAATATTTATCATCCTGTGAAGTAGTCGCTGTGAAAACCTCCAATATGGGAAGTCTTTACAAACTTACCTATCATGTGACGTTAAAAGACAATGCGGAAGAGAAAACATTTCTCGATGAATTGAGATGCAGAAACGGAAATCTGGAAATCAGTATGATGAGACAGGAGGCAAATGTCAATGAGTTATAGAAGAAAAAAACTGCTGGCATTGTTTTGTGCTACGGCATTATCCATGACGGCAGTGGCAGGCTGTACAGGGACAAAGAGCAGTACTGGCAATGTTGTTTCCTCGGAAACAGAAACAAATGCAGAAGAAACATCAGCACAGAGTGAAGCAGGAACTTTTTCAAGTGCAGATATGTTTACTGAGCGGGATCTGGCAGGAACCTATGAGGAGAGTGGGGCAGTTTATGTCACACTTTCCGATGATGGTATCACAGGGGAAACGGATGGCGTTGTAATCAAAGGACAGATGGTGACGATCACGGCAGAAGGGACATATATTTTTTCCGGAACACTGTCGGAAGGACAGATTGTGGTGGATGCAGATAATGCGAAAGTGCAGATCGTATTTGATAATGTGGACATTACCTGTGCTTCAAGTGCAGCAGTGTATGTAAAAAGCGCAGAGAAAGTATTTGTAACGCTTGCAGAAGGATCGCAGAATACGCTTCGCAATACGGATGAGTATGTTGCGATTGACGACAACAACATTGATGCCGTGATTTTTTCAAAATCAGACCTTACGTTAAGCGGTACTGGAAGTCTGACGATCGTATCAGCAGAAGGACATGGAATTGTATCCAAAGATGATCTGAAGATCACAGGCGGTACATACGATATCACAGCAGCAGGGCACGCATTATCGGGAAAAGACAGTGTGCGTATCGCAGATGGAACCTTTATTTTAACCGCAGAAAAAGATGGCATTCATGCGGAAAATGCAGATGATGAAGAAAAGGGCTATATTTATATTGCAGATGGTGATTTTACGATCACAAGTGATGGCGATGGCATGGACGCTTCCAATATCGTGCAGATCGAGGATGGAACATTTGACATCACAGCCGGGGGCGGCGCTGCAAACAGTCTGAAAACGCATGAGTCAGATGTGCCGGGTGGACCGGGTGGCGGAATGCCACAAAACGGCGAGAAACCGGACGGAGAAAGCATGCCACAGATGGGCGAAAAGCCGGACGGAGAAAATATGCCACAGGATACCACAACTGACGAGAGCGGCACCAGCACAAAAGGAATCAAGGCAGGTGGCAGCATGTACTTAAATGGAGGCACTTACCAGATTGATTCCGCAGATGATTCCATCCACAGCAACGCAAATATTACGATCGCAGATGGAACATACACGCTTGCGACAGGCGATGATGGTGTGCATGCAGATGATGCACTGATAGTAAATGGTGGTACGATCACCGTGACAGAGAGTTATGAAGGTCTGGAAGGCCTGACGGTGACGATCAACGATGGAACGATTGATATCACTGCAAGTGATGACGGTATCAATACAGCAGGCGAGAAAATGGAATTAAACGGTGGATATATCCACATTCTGGCAGGCGGCGACGGCCTGGATTCCAACGGCGATCTGACGATCAACGGCGGTGAGATCTACATTGACGGTCCGTCTGATAACGGAAACAGTGCGATCGATTACGGCGACCGGTCGTCTGCGTATGTGAACGGCGGAACGCTTGTGGCAATCGGCAGCAGCGGCATGGCAGAGGTGATGAGTGATTCTTCCAAACAGAAGGTTCTTATGGTAAAATTAGGAGAACAAATGGAAGCCGGCAACGTTGTGCTGACAGACAGTGAGGGAAATGTGATCGTAAGTTACACGGCATTAAAAACCTATGACTGTGTGATCATCAGCACCGCAGAGGTGGAGAGCGGAGCAACGTACACGCTCACAACATCGGGAACGACGACAGAAGTGACCGCAGAATAAAAACAGCTGAGGGCAGGAATCGGTATCACTGTGAAATAAACGAAAGGCATGGGATTTTGTATGAGGTTATTGCTTGCAGAAGATGAAGAGGATTTGAGCCGTGCGCTTGTCACGGTGTTAAAACATAACAATTACTCGGTAGACGCTGTGTACGATGGTGCAGAAGCCTTGGACTATCTGGAAAACGGTGGCAATTATGACGGTGTGATCTTAGATATCATGATGCCCAAAATGGATGGTATCACCATATTAAAAACAATCCGCAGACATGGAAATTCCGTTCCGGTCCTGCTGCTCACAGCAAAGGCAGAGATTGATGACCGTGTGGAGGGTTTAGACAGTGGCGCAGACGATTATCTGCCGAAACCATTTTCCATGAAAGAGCTTCTGGCGAGGATCCGGGCAATGACAAGGAGGCAGACGGACACGACCGATAATGTGCTGGCATTTGGCGATATTGCACTGAACCGTTCTACCTATCAGCTCACAGGACCGGAGAATCCAGAAGGTATCCGTCTTGCTGGCAAGGAATACCAGATGCTTGAAATGCTCATGTCTAATCCAGGACAGGTCATTTCCCCGGATCTTTTTATGGATAAAATCTGGGGTTACGATTCAGAAGCGGAACAAAATGTCGTATGGGTATATATTTCCTATTTGAGAAAAAAAATAACCTCCATTGGAAGTCAGGTGAAGATCAGGGCGGCCAGAGGACTTGGATATTCATTGGAGAAAGACAATGCTTAAAAAATTAAGAAGAAAATTTATTGCAATTGCAATGCTGTCTGTTTCTATCGTGCTGATCGCAATTGTCGGTACGATCAATATTGCAAACTATATCAGTACCAATCAGGCGCTGGATGCAAGACTCTCCCTGATCGCTGACAACGGAGGTACTTTCCCGGATATGACACCCGGAGATTTTGGGAAGAAATTGGAACCTAAGTCAGATCAGCCACCGGCAATGAATGACCTGCAAAAGCATGGGATTTCGCAGGAAAGTCCGTTTGACACCCGGTATTTTACAGTGACGATCGCACCGGACGGTACGGTGGAATATGTGGATACCGGAAAAATTGCTTCCATCTCAGCCGGAACAGCGGAGGAATACGCAGCGGAGCTGTGGAAAAAAGGAAAGAAAAAAGGCTTTTTCGCTGATTATAAATACCTTGCAACGGACAGTGACGGCTCGACGATGTATGTATTTTTAAACTGTCAGCGGGAAATCTCTACAATAAGAACATATGTTCTTGCCAGCGTGGGAACAGGAGCACTCGGACTTGTCATTGTGTTTGTCATGATCTACTTTTTCTCCGGAAAAGTGTTAAAACCGGTGTCAGAAAGCTATGAGAAACAGAAACGCTTTATCACGGACGCAAGCCATGAGATCAAAACGCCACTCACGATCATCGATGCCAACACCGAAGTCATAGAGATGATGGAGGGGGAAAACGAGTGGACGCAGAGTACGAGAAAACAGATCGCAAGACTGACTTCCCTCACGGAAAAACTGGTGTTTCTCTCCCGCATGGATGAGGAAGGGACAAAGCTGGAAAAAGTGTCATTTTCACTTTCGGATGCAGTGCTTGATACCGCAGAGGGATTCCGCTCTGTCGCAAAAACAAAAGGAAAACAATTTGAGATCAATGTGGCAGAGCATGTGGGATATGTCGGCGATGAAAAAAATATCCGGCAGATGATCTCCCTGCTTTTGGACAATGCAATGAAATATTCCTCAGAGCAGGGCATCATCCGCATCGCACTAAAAACTTCCGGAAAAAACAAAATCATCACCGTGTGGAATACCACAGACCAGATCGAGAAAGGAAAGCTGGACCTTCTTTTCGAGCGTTTTTACCGTATGGACGCTTCCCACAATTCCAAGACCGGGGGCTTTGGAATCGGACTTTCCGTCGTGTATGCGATCGTGAAAGCACACAAGGGCAAAATCTCAGCCAAAAGCGAGGACGGAAAATCAATCTTATTTACCGTGGCATTGTAGCGTCTGGCTTCCCCCTCTCTCCCGGCTTTTGTCAAAGTGTAAAGCTATGGAATAGATAAAAGGGTTCCTTATAAAACTTTTGTGAGAATTGAGTGCTTTATCAGTGTTCACATTTTGACTTTAAGTTTATGTACATTCATCAATGGACAGTCCACGCAATGTGTCCGTCTGGGACACACTTCCTTTATCTGTATCTAGCGCAAGTAAATGCCGGAATCAGCATCCTTTATTGCAGGTCAAAAATCAAAGAAAGCCTGAGTGATTTTTGACCTGCTCATCTGCTGATTTTCCGGCATGTAACTTGCGCACGATACAGATAAGAAGGAAGTGTGGCCGCAGACGAACACATTGTGCGGACTGTCCATTTCTGAATGAATATAAACAATCAAAAAAGTCAAAATGTGAACACTGATAAAGCCGCAATTCGAGCAAGTTTTATAAGAAACCCTTTTATCTATTCCATAATGAAAACCAAGTAAAAGCCGGGAGAGAGGGGGAAGCCAGACGCTACAATTCGTCAAATGAAATCTGATTTTTCGTCAGAAAGCGTTTGAGGAGTGTGTCCCACTCGTGCTCAAGAGTTTTGTCGGTCGAGAAGATCCGGTAGGAGATACCCGTGGTCACGGTCAGTTCTCCATTCTGGAAGCGGATATTTAAGAACACTGCGGAAATATCATTTTCCGTGAAAGAGCTTCCGGTCTGGGAGAGGGTGCGTTTGAGATTTTCCGGCGATAACAGGAGGGAAAACTTGAAATAGGAAGGAGTTTTCTTTCCTTTGATCAGGTTGAAGCAGGAACTGCGCAAAAGACCATACGGAACAAAGGAAAGCCCGGTAAGATTCTGTTCTTCGAGTTCTTCTAAGGTGTAGAAGTCTTTTTGCAGCGTGCCGTCGATATGGCAGGAGACATTCGTTGTGATGACAGCCTCCTGAATGAGAAAGTGGTCAAACACATCCTGGCACAGTAATTTATTCATAAAGTCCTTGACTTCGGCAATTTTTAAAGCGATCATAAAATCCTCCCAAAAGAAAATGGTATCAACATAAATTTATCATTGGTTTGTTTTCTTGTAAATAACTGAAATGACAAATTAGAGAAAATATGCTAGAATACAGAGGATTTGCGAATGCAAAATACAGAATGATTATACAGATTTGCAGCCGCAGATAAAAAGTCTATGGTTTGATGGAAAGGTTGGTAACAGATATGACAGAAACAGAAATTTTATTTGATTTACTGGAAAAAGGAATCTCACCGGCGCACGCAGTGAGCGCATGCGAAAAAAGACTGACAGATGCCGGTTTTGAAGTGGTTGATTACGGTACGGCATGGAACTTAAAAGCGGGCGGAAAATATGTGGTAAATCATCATGAAACGACATTGTTTGCATTCACATTACCGCAAAATTGGAGTGACAGAGAGCCTGCGATCCGCATTGCAGCAGCACATACAGATTTCCCATGCTTAAGGATCAAACCGTCCTGCGATATTCAGACAAACGGATACGCACAGGTGAATGTGGAAGTTTACGGCGGCGCAATCTTAAATACATGGCTCGACCGTCCACTCGGTGTAGCCGGAAGAGTTGCAGTGCGCAGTGAGGATGTGTTTACACCGGAAGTGGTCACGTTCCAGTCTGAAAAAAATCTTATGACCATCCCGAATCTTGCGATCCATATGAACCGTGAGGTGAACAAGGGCGTGGAATTAAATAAGCAGACGGAACTGCTCCCAATCTGCGGACTTTCCGATGATGCAGACTATTTTCTTGATTTTCTTGTAAAAGAGCTTGCTGTGAAAAAAGAGGATATTCTTGATTTTGAACTGACCATTTACAATAAAGAAAAGCCGGAGTTTGTGGGATTAAACGATGAGTTTATCTCTGCATCCAGACTCGATAACTTAAATTCCTGTTCTGCACTGGTGTCTGCGATCATCGAAAGCGACAGGGCGGACGGCATGAATCTCATTGCACTGTTCGATCACGAGGAGATTGGAAGCCGTTCCAAGCAGGGCGCCGGTTCCATTCTGCTCCATGATATGCTGGTGCGTATTCTGACTGAGTGTGGACTGGAAAAAGAAGTGTGGAACAGACTGTACAACAGCATCATTTTATCCGTGGATGTGGCACATGGACTTCATCCAAACTATGCCGGAAAGATGGATCTGACCAACAAGCCGGTGCTTGGAAAAGGATTCTGCATCAAGGAAGCATGCTCCCAGTCCTATGCAACAGACTGTGGTGCGGTCGCAGTGATCCAGCAGATCTGTGAGAAGGATCAGATCCCATATCAGAAATTTGTGAACCGTTCGGATCTTGCAGGAGGCGGCACATTAGGCTCGATCGCATCAGCGTTACTTCCGGTAAAAACAGTGGATATCGGAATCCCATTGCTTGCAATGCATTCTGCAAGAGAACTGATGGCAGCAGCAGACCAGCAGGCATTGAAGGATTTGGTGAGCGCTTATTTTGGCTGAAAGGCAAAAAAGATACATACAGCATGAAGTATGCATTTGACAGGAGAATCAGGTGAGAAAAAAATTTTTTTCCTATGTGGCAGGGAGTGCGGCGTGTGCAGCACTCATTCTGCTTTCGGGGTGTCAGCAGACAACCAATCAATTATCCGATATTACCCGCTATGTGGAAGAGAAAATTGCAGAAGGAAAAGGCACGGAAGTAAAAAGTAAAGAACAGGAAACGGACACTGAGCAGGCAGCAGTTTGCGGGGAAACAGAGAAGCAGGCAGAGCCATCCGTTGAAAAGCAGTCTGTGGACTGTTATGTATATCAGACGCTTCCGGAGGAAGTACGCACTGTGTACGACGAGGTTTATGATGCGATTCTCTATGAAAAAGAAGATGTGGCGCTGAGCACGTTAGACAACGAAGTCCTGCATCAGGCGTATGTTTCGGTGATGGCGGACCACGGCGGACTGTTCTGGGTATCGGGCTACACTTACACGCAGTATACCAGAGGGGAAAAGCTGGTAGATCTCCATTTTACACCAAAGTTTACCATGACGGATGCCGAGCGGATGGACATGCAGGCACAGATCGACGAGACAGTCAGTCAGATTTTGGCAGGGATCGATGCGCAAGCACCGGATTATGACAAGGCAAAATATGTGTTTGATTATCTGGCTTCGAATGTTGCGTATAGCACAGGTGCGCCGGACAATCAGAACATCATCAGTGTGTTTGTCAATGGGGAAACGGTTTGTCAGGGATACGCTGCAGCAACGCAGTATCTTCTGGAAAAACTGGACATTCCCTGTGCAGTGGTGGCCGGAACGGCAGACGGACAGTCTCATGCATGGAATCTGGCAAAGCTGGATGGAGAGTATTACTATATTGATACGACCTGGGGAAATGCCACCTACAGCGGCGATGGAATGGGGCTGGATTCTTTTATCAATTATAATTATTTTGCAGTTACGACCGGGGAATTACAGAAAACGCATCAGCCGAATGACGATATTATCGTTCCGGTGTGTCAGGCGGTAAAAGACAATTATTATGTCCATGAAAATCTTTATTTTGACACATGGGATGCAGACAGCATCGGAAATGTATATCGGGCTGCCTATGAGCAGGGAGATGGTTTCTGCTCTGTCAGGTTTGCAGACAGGGAGCTGTACGAACAGGCATTCACCTACTTTATCACGGATCAGAAGATCGTGCATTACTGCAAAGGACTGACATCTTTATATTATCTGGAAGATTCCGACCAGAACGTGCTGACTATAAAATTTTAATAAAAAACATAATATCCTCTATACAAAGTAAAGTTTTTGTGTTAATGTTACGTAGTAATCAATACTACATGTAATAGAAAAAAGAAACTTTTGATATAATAATGAATATCACAAGGAGGCAAAATCCTGCACAGCTTGCTGGGCATTGCTCCATGTAAGGACAGTCGCATTTTGCTTCGCAAAACAAGGAGGATACTATGTATAAGATTGTAATCGACAGTTGTGGGGAATTACCAGAAGAATTAAAACAGGATGGACATTATGAGACCGTTTCATTAGAGTTGGAAGTGGACGGATGCCGTATCAAAGATGACAGCACTTTTAATCAGTTAGACTTTTTGAGAAGAGTGAAAGAGAGTATGAAAGGACCAAAGTCCTCCTGCCCGTCACCGGAGCAGTATATGGATGCATATGAGGGTGAGGCAGACCATGTTTATGTTGTGACATTGTCCGGCGGCTTAAGCGGCTCTTATAACAGTGCAGTGCTCGGAAAGAATCTTTATGAGGAAGAGCACGGAGATACAAAGAAAATTTATGTGTTCAATTCGAGATCCGCGTCCATCGGTGAAACTCTCATCGGCATGAAGATACAGGAATTTGAGGAAGCCGGATGCGGTTTTGAAGAGGTTGTGGAGAAGGTGGAAGAGTACATCAAGTCCATGAACACCTATTTTGTATTGGAGACATTAGAGACATTGAGAAAGAATGGCAGACTTTCCAACCTGAAAGCATTTATTGCCAATTCATTAAATATCAAGCCTGTTATGGGCTCAACGAAGGAGGGATTAATCTGCCAGTTAGGTCAGGCGCGCGGCATGAACAAGGCGCTTGAGCGCATGGTGAAGGATATGATCTCAAAGACAAAAGACTGTGAGAACCGTATTCTTGCGATCTCACACTGTAACTGTCCGGAGAGGGCAAAAGCAGTGAAGGAAAAAATCGAGAAGATTGCGAAGTTCAAAAAGATCATCATCATCAATACCGCAGGTGTCAGCAGCATGTATGCCAACGACGGCGGCGTGATCATGGCAGTATAGTCAGATGCAGACATTAACATACGAAGAAACAGTAACAGCGATTGAAAATAAAAGAAGATTTGGAAACTTAAAGGGTGTCGAGATCTCAAAGATAATGTTAGAGCAGTTAGGACACCCGGAGAAAGATTTACGCATCATACACATAGCAGGGACGAACGGCAAAGGCTCCGTCTCTGCTTTTTTGCGCTCTGTTTTCGAATGTGCAGGATTGAAAACCGGGATGTTTACTTCTCCACATCTGGTGGATTTCAGGGAGCGCATCCAGGTGCAGGGAGATATGATCTCAAAAGAGGATACCATGCGCCTTGGAAACAGGCTTCTCTCTATGGATTTTGGCGTTTATCCGACAATGTTTGATTACTGTCTTGCAATGGCATTGCTTTATTTTAAGGAGCAGCAGTGTGATGTTGTGATTTTGGAGACAGGACTTGGCGGAACGTATGATTCCACGAATGCCTGCGGAGTGCCGGATGTGACCGTCATTGCAAAAATCGGTTTTGACCATATGGCGATCCTCGGTGACACACTCGCCAAAATTGCAGCAGAGAAAGCAGGAATTATCAAGCACGGCACAGCACTTGTTTTAGAGAGCCAGGAGAAAGAAGCGATGGACGTGTTAAAACAGGCGGCGGAGCGGGCAGACATCAAAACCACAAAAGTTGTAAACTGGGACGAAATTAAAATCCTGCCACAAAAGGACGGAAAACAGTGTTTTTCCTATGCGGGATACGATGCAGTTACGATGAAAATGCTCGGTGTGCACCAGTATGAAAATGCCGTGGCGGCAATGCTTGCAGCAGAATTATTTTTTGAAAAATATTTTGCAGGAAAAAAGAATGTGCCGGAACTGAAAGCTTTGCAGCATGCGATTCGGGAAGGAATCGACCGGACGCAGTGGATGGGACGCATGGAACTTGTGAGCAATGATCCGTTTTTCTTGATGGACGGTGCGCATAACAGTAACGGTGTGGAGGCGCTGAAAAAAAGTCTGGAGACAATGTATCCGGATGAAAAATTCCATTTTATCATGGGTGTCATGGCGGATAAAGATTATGGGGAGATGATCCGGGAACTTCTTCCGCTGGCACTGGATTTTAAGACAGTGACTGTGGAGAGTGAGAGGGCATTGCAGGGAGAGGCGCTCGCAGACTGCATCCGGGCAAAAGGGATCCCGGCGGAGGCGTATCAGAAACTTGCGGATGTGCTGCCGGATTTCTCAAAATCATCCGCAGAAAAGACAGTGGCATTCGGCTCACTGTATTTTATCGGGGAGATCGAAGCATTTCTGCGGGGAAAACAGTAACATGGTTTCCGGAAAATCTGGGAAAAGCAGCGTCCGTGCCCAATCATTACAGAAAAGTTACAAAATAGCATGGATTTAATATATTTTTAAAATTAATCATATGGTAATATTTATTTTTTTCATCTATAATAACAACAGTCTGTGCATATAATAAAAAAAGAAAACAGGCAGTTATTTTTTGTGAAAAACAGGTAGAGTTTTTGCAGAAAAGCACGTTGATCGTGCAGCACAAGCAGGAGAATGAGAGAAAGAATTACGTATGGTATTTAGCAGTTTTGAATTTTTGTTCCGGTTTCTGCCGGCTTTTTTAATCATATATTTTATCACACCGAAGAAGTTCCGCAACGCAGTACTCTTTTTGGGGAGCATTGCCTTCTACACCTATGGAGAGGCGCAGTATGTCCTGTTGCTGTTAGCGTCAGTCACGGTGAACTATGTGATCGCACGCAGCATGTATAAGACACCGGAGGACGGAAGAGGCAGAAGACAGGCAGTACTGCTTGTTCTGGCACTTTGCTACGATTTCGGAATGCTCTTTTTCTTTAAATACAGCGGTCTGACTACAAAGCTGCCGCTTGGGATCAGTTTTTACACTTTCCAGATCGCAGCGTATGTGATCGATGTGTACCGTGGCATTGTCCCGGCAGAAAAATCTTATGTCAACCTTGGAACCTATCTGACGATGTTTCCGCAGCTGATCGCCGGACCGATCGTAAACTATACCGAGGTAAGCAGTTGTCTGAAAAGAAGGACGGTGACAGCACGGGATTTTGAGAGCGGCGTCCGTATCCTTGTGATCGGACTCGGATCCAAAGTCATTATCGCTGACCGGGTGGGAATGTTGTGGAACAACGTGCAGACGATTGGGTTTAACAGTATCTCAACGCCGTTGGCATGGCTGGGTGCGGTCGCATATTCCATGGAGCTGTATTTTGATTTTGCGGGATATTCGATGATGGCGGTCGGACTTGGAAAAATGTTGGGATTCCAGATTCCGGTAAACTTCCGTTTCCCATATATCTCAAAATCAGTGACGGAGTTCTGGCGCCGCTGGCACATTACACTGGGACGGTGGTTCCGCGATTATGTATACATTCCGCTTGGAGGAAGCCGGAAAGGCAGACTGCGGACGATGTTCAACCTTTTTGCCGTGTGGACACTGACGGCACTGTGGCATGGGGCAGGATATAATTTTCTGATCTGGGGCGGCATGCTGCTCGGGGCTTTATTTCTGGAAAAATTGTTTTTGCTTCCATTTTTACAGAAAAGCAAAGTGATCGGACATGTCTATCTGTTACTGTTTGTGCCTGTGACATGGATGGCATTTACGATCACGGATGTGCATCAGCTTGGAATTTATCTGACACGTATGTTTCCGTTTGTGAATGCACATACCGACATGGTCAATTCCATGGATTACATCAAATATCTGAAAGATTATGACAGCCTGCTGGCGATGGGAGTTCTTTTTGCAACTCCGGTTCCGGCGGTGATTTATGGAAGAATAAAGCGGGGGATGCTCGGTACGCTGGCAATTGCGGTGATCTTTGCACTCAGCATGTACTACCTTGCGGTATCTGCAAACAATCCATTTTTATACTTTAATTTTTAGATAA
>ULNX01029044.1_pt1 | contig 13241 bp, 18 predicted proteins | sample 1952061 | NCBI WGS metagenome assembly ULNX01 (sample SAMEA4835588, study PRJEB28245) | human gut metagenome | biome: gut microbiome; material: fecal sample | place: Denmark | collected 2008 | reverse complement strand
AAATAGAAAGGAAGCGGGAAAGATGAAAGTGGTAGAGTATGCGGGGCTGTTGAGTGATAATAAATACAGTGGCGTTATTTATGGAGTATGGGAAGAGGATGGAGGATACCGCATAAAAGTATTTTATAAGAGCAGTACAGCTAAAAGATGGTATAATAATCAGGGCATTAGTAACGTACATTGGTATATAAAAGAATACGCATAATTCTAGGAGGGTAGTTATTATGTTTGAAACCTATATGAAAATAGGGAGTAACTATTATGGAACCAACGACACTATTTTTGTTATTGAGCGGCCGCAGTTAGCAATTGGCATGAATGCGTTTAAAAGTTTTTGGGAAGATAAACCTGTTATAAGTGAGATACCTGAAACCGATTATACAAATCGGATTGAAAAGGATATTGCAGAAGAATATGAAACTCTTACCTAATAATAAAATAGCCGATTTAAAAATTTATGGTTATACGATTTATAATGATTTGGTTTATTTTTATAATAACGGAAATATTGTAGTAAAAGGACACAACACATGTTATAAAATATTAAATTTTAACGGAGGAAATTAAAATGAAATGGTATCAAGTAAGTTATATTGAAAACAAGGATTTTGTCACAGATTATGTTCTAGCAAAAAATAAAAAACATGTTTTGTCTTTATACAAAGATCCTAAACCGTATTGTATTAGCAAATTAAATATGCGTTCCGTTATTTTACATGGCACCGTAGAAAAGGATAACCACGTAAAAATAAGCGGTTGTTTTCTAACTTACAAAGAAAGAAGGGAGCGTAAAATATGAAATTATTCAAGGTAAAAGCCCCAGAAGGGGATCAATATATTTTGGCAAATAATATAACAAAAGCGTTGAAAGATTTTCCAGAGCCAAAACCGGAGTATGAATCTATTTTAATTATAGATTATTTACATGTTGATTTAAGCGACGATTTAAAGCAATTAGCCATTATCGATGCTGATTTTAGAAAAAGTTATGGCCGGTAATATTATTACTACAAATCTTTGTGTTCGATCTGATTGGCATTTAGATAATTGTGTAAATAAAGTTGTAATAGAAAATATGGATACGTTTAAAAAAGCGGTAGGCGCTATGCGTAGGAATATGCCATTTCAATTTTTTTTTGATGAATCTATATTCGAGTATTTGAAAGCGTGTTATTATTATGTATATAAGAATCCTAACGGTGCATCAATTACCACTTTTATTCATAACGCTTTGTTAAGGTCAAGGAAAAATATCGCAAGCAAGCTAGACACTATGCGTAGAAACGAATGCTATTTTACTGACAAATTCGCCAATATTTTAGGGAAGGAGGATGGATATTAAATCGGCGAATTTACATAAACAATTATAAAAGGAGTGTGTAAGATGATTTTGAAAGCTTATAGGTATGTTGTGGATTTTATGGTGTTGGCCAAAACGGAAACAGGCTATGCAGTTAACAACGTGCAGGACAGCGTGGTTATTGAAGATCTTAAAAAGCTAACGCTTACCGCCATTCACAATTGTACGCGGAGAGAATACGTTGAGAAATACGGTAGAGATCCCGGTTATCTATCCATTATGCAAATTGAAGAAACCGTAACCAATAAAGAGTATCAGGAGGTAAAGTAAAATGGAAAACAAAGAACCCATTGTTATGGGCGAGGAAGTAAAGCAGGAAATGGTTGTACATGAAACCAACGCGATTAGTTTGGCTGATGCGAATTTCTGTTCCATTAAAGCGGACACCCCGGAAGCGAAAGCGAATTTGTTTAATGCGTTGATCAATCCGGATGAACGGATAAGCGATCATTTTAATAAAGTGATCAATGTTGTTGACGTATTGGTGGAAGTTGTCCCGATGCTCAACAAAGAAACCGGCGAATACCGGGAATGTCCTCGCGTCGTCTTTTTTGACGAAAATGGTAAAACCTATCAAGCGGTATCCTTTGGGGTTTACAACGCATTGAAGCGGCTTTTCATGATTTACGGAGAGCCGCATTGGGATATCCCGATTCCGATCATGCCAAAGCAGATTACTAATAAAGATCGTAAAATCACAACTTTGGTGATTTCCGCAAAATAATGTTATGTAGGGTGGGTGGGAGGAATTGGGGTGGTATTGTGCCATTACCTAAAATAAACTGGCGGTATAAAATTGACGGCAGAAGCACGGAAGCGGAATTGAGAAGATTAGTAAGAAATACTAACGCTTATATTAGAAGGCATAATGCTAAATTACCAAAAAACGTATTGCCAGTTAAAACATATAGCTTTAAAGAATTACGTAATAATATTACCACAAGAAAAGAATTTAATCAATACGTATCCGAATTTAAATCATTACGTAATAAAAATGCTTTTGATATAGTTGAAACAGATAATTTCACTACAGTAAAATTCAATGAAAATTTATATAAAACGCTATTAAACCGTATGAATATGAAAACAGCAGAAGAAGCAAAAGAAATTGATATCAGGCCAGAAAGCGGCATTGTGAAAAGCGACGTTGATATAATGTATAGAGAACGCAAAGATAGATTTGAATCTTTTAGAAAATCCGATCTTGAACGCTCGATAGCTTTTTATCGAAAGTATACGCGAGAGAAAAACAGTGAGGAAGCGGCAAATAATTATAAAAAAATATATTTAGATCAAATTAAAGGGTTGCTAGGTGATGACGGTAAAGAGTTATACGATTACATTAATAGTTTGGACGCTATGACCATTTATGATAAATGGACAGAAGATGCAGAACTAATGATACAATTTATATCTGATCCTTTACCCACAGATCTTATAGCCAGAAGCGCGTTGGAAGCGTGGAAAAATGCTGTATGAAGTATTTTGTATGCGACTTTGAAACGGAGGTAAACATAGAAAGGACTTACGTATGGGCATACGCTTTTGTAGGTTTATGGGACGATCAAGATCATGTTATAATGGGCACTAGCATAGACAGTTTTATAGAAGAAATTTTTAAACCCATTTATAATAACGGAATATTTTTTTTTCATAATTTAAAATTTGATGGTGAGTTTATTTTATATTGGTTACTTAAGCACGGATTTGCGCATACAACTGAAAAGAGATTAAACAATGGTGAGTTTTCGACCCTTATAACGGATATGGGCAAATTTTATATATTAAAGGTAAGATACAATAATATTACAATTACTTTTCAAGATTCATTTGCAATAATCCCTTTATCAGTTGCCCAAATGGCGAAAGCGTTTGGTATGGATATATCTAAATTACATATAGAATATACAGATCATCGGGAAGAAGGTGGACAGCTAACCGATGATGATAAGGAATATATAACCTATGATATTTTAATTGTACAGAAAGGATTACAGTATTTTTTCGATCAAAATCTAAATAAAATAACGTTGGGTAGCGACGCTTTAGCGGATTTTAAATCGATTATTACACCTAAAAATTTTGATAGATATTTTCCAAAACCGGCATATGATAAAGATATCCGTAGATCATATAAAGGTGGTTTTTCCTACGTAAAAGAAGATATTGCAGGAAAAACAATAGGTAACGGTATTGTTTTAGACGTAAATAGTTTATACCCATCAAGGATGTATTATTGCGAATTACCATATGGGGAAGGGAAATATTTTGAAGGGGAATATATAAAAGATGTAGTGTATAATTTGTATATACAATCTATTACATGTATTTTTGAAATAAAAGAAAATTATTTGCCAACCATACAAATTAAAAACAGTCGATCCTTTGCTAATAATGAATATTTAAAGAATAGCAATGGGCAAGAAGTGCTTTTGACTTTAACAAGCGTAGATTTAAAGTTATTTTTTGAACATTATAACGTGTATAATTTGGAATTTCATGGAGGATGGAAATTTAAAAGCAGTACGGAGATATTTAAGCCGTTTATTGATAAGTGGATGGCAATTAAAATAGAAGCGTCTCGAACTGGAAATCTAGGATTACGAACATTAGCTAAACTTATGTTAAATAACTTATACGGCAAATTTGCATTGAATCCAAAAGTCACAAGTAAAATACCATATTTAGATAGTGAAAAAGATATTGTACGCTATCATTTAGCTGACCCAACCGATAGAGAGCCTATCTATATTCCCGTTGCCACTTTTATTACCGCACATGCGCGATATTATACAATATCCAGCGCGCAAAAAGTATATGATCGATTTTGTTACGCAGATACCGATAGTTTACATTTAATTGGTACAGATTTGCCAAATTTAGATATAGACGATGACAAGCTAGGAGCATGGAAGCTAGAAAAAACATTTACCAGAGCTAAATTCGTTAGGCAAAAAACTTATATTGAAGAAGTGAACGGAAAGCTGGAAATCACTTGCGCGGGAATGCCGTCTACGTGCTACGATCAAGTTACCTGGGACAATTTTGAGAAAGGCAGCGTATATGGCGGTAAGCTTATGCCAAAACACGTGCCGGGGGGTATTGTACTTGTCGAAAAAGAATTTACCATTAGAGCCTAACAGGTTATGCAAGTATTGTAAATATTTTGAAATAGTCGATGAAGAAGGATGGTTTGTAGATCGTAAAACATATTATTGTAATTATTACGAAGTCCCGGTTATTATTGATGATTACTGGTATGTTAAAACAGCCTGTCCAAAATTTGAAAGGAAGTGATAGTATGTATATTCATCCCCCTTTATTCCTATTAATATGTGCAATGTGTGCCAGCCTAGGGGCTTTTGCGACTGCTTTGTTTGCTTATTTGTTCAACCATCGTGAAAAATAATATTTTACTATTGACAAACGATAATACCAAGTATATAATAAAGGTAAAGGGGCACTGTTAGTAATGGTTACACAATGGGGAGGGCCAACGGGTAAAACCGCTTTCTGTTGCATCGTCGTGGCTGACGTTTAACCATACAGCAGATTGCCTCTTTTCCATAAAGGGTGGTTACATTGGGGCTATATTGGGATATCAATGAAGTTTTGAGCTATAACGCCTTATTTAATCTAATATATGGGATACGCGGATTTGGCAAAACTTACGGTTGCAAGCAATACGCTATTAAAGACTTTTTAAAGAATAAAAATCAATTTTTATATTTGAGAAGATATGATAGCGAATTTTCAGAAAACAAAAATTTCTTTTTAAAAATGATTCCGCATTTTTCTGATCATGAATTTTCTGTTGATGGTTATGAGTATAAAATAGATGGAGAAGTATGCGGATATTCAAAATGTCTAAGCACTAGCATGAAACAAAAATCAAATGAATACCCATATGTGGATAAGATAATTTTTGATGAATTTCTAATAACAGGCACAACCGAAAGATATTTGCCGGATGAAATAACACTATTTTATAACATATATGAAACCGTTGCAAGGGGCAGAGACATACAGGTTTTTTTCCTTGGAAACTCTTTGTATCAAGTAAACCCCTATTTTCTAGAGTTCAATATCCATCCGGGGCCTATGGGTAAAATTATTTGTCATAATGACATATTGTCGCAAAATGCTGGATCGTTAGAATTTATTGAAGCTCGGAAAAACAGCCGTTTCGGTAAAATTGTTCAAGGGAGCCGGTATGAATCCAGTTCAATTGATGGGGATTTTTACGATACATCTAACAATTTTATAGCAAAGAAAACAGGCAAATGCAAATTTATTTGTAATATTAAAATTAACAATCGTATATATGGAATATGGCAAAATGACTACTTGTACGTATCGAAAGATATCCAGCGAAACAATATTACTTATTGTTTTAAACTTAGTGATCACGATAACAATACAATAATGGCAGACAGATTGAAAAAAAGTCCGATATTATCATTAGTTTGTAAATGCTATATAAATAATGATTTACGATTTGAAAGCCCTGTAATGGAAACAGATATAAGGGAGATAATGAAGCTATATTATAGGAGGTAATAGGATGACCAAGGAAGAGCGGGAAAGCCGTATCCAGCAGATTCTTAACGCTAACGGAGATATTCCGATAATCACCGAAGCCCTAATGGCTATTCGGGATGAATTTGATGATTATGATAGCCGATGGGCTGAACGCGATACCGAAAGGGAAAAATATATCGCGGAGGCCGAACAGCTACGGGAAGAAAATCGTAAGCTGAAAGAAAAGAATTACGATTTGTTTATGCGGATCAGCGGTGATGAAGTGAAAGAGGATCAAAAAGAAGATATTAAAGAGGACGGAGAAAATCTCACCTTTGAAGAGCTTTTTGAAACGAAAGAGAGGGGTTAACTATGGCTATTAAAACACAGACGTTGAAAGCGAATGGTGCGCAGATCCTTAACACTATCCGGGCGAACGCGAATTATGATTACCAATCTCGCGTACCGGAAGCCACGCAGGAAAACATCAAAGAAGTGGGCAACGCAATTCTCAGCTATCAGGCTACTACCAACGCTTTTCTCAGTGCGTTGATCAATCGTATCGGTCTAGTCCTTATTACTTCCCGTATGTATGAAAATCCCTTGCGGGAATTTAAAAAGGGCAAGCTGGAATTTGGAGAAACCGTGGAGGAAATCTTTGTAAATATTGCGCAGGCACAGCATTACGATCCGTCTGTTGCGGAAAACGAAGTCTTCAAGCGGGAAATTCCTGATGTTAAAGCGATTTTCCACCGGATGGATCGACAGGATTTTTATAAGGCCACTATTTCAAATGATCAGTTGCGCACTGCTTTCTTGTCCTATCAGGGGATTGAAGATCTTATTGGCCGCATTGTAGACAGCCTTTACAGCGGTGACAATTACGATGAGTTCCTTTGTATGAAGCAGTTGCTCATTGATTACGCGAATAACGGCTATTTCTATTCTGTCACGATTCCGGGAATCGATACTGCCGACAATGCCCGCCAGTCTATTTCCCTGCTACGGGAATATAGCAATAACCTCACCTTTATGAGCAACACGTATAATTCAATGGGGGTTGCCACCACTACGCCCCGCGCCGATCAGCTAATCATTCTTGATACGCATTTTGACGCTGTGGTGGACGTTGAAGTCCTTGCACAGGCTTTCAATATGGATAAAGCGGATTTCCTTGGCCGCCGTGTGCTGATTGATAATTTCGGGGAGCTCTCCGGCGCGGTTGCCGCTTTGGTTGATCGTAACTGGTTTATGGTGTTTGATAATTATATGTCTTTCACCGAGCAGTACAACGCGCAGGGTTTGTATTGGAATTACTTCTTCCACCATTGGCAGACTTTGTCTACCTCCCGCTTTTCAAACGCCGTCTTGTTTACCACCGACGCCGTGAAGGGTTCCATTACTGTAACGCCTTCCGCTCCCACTCTTGCTAAGGGCGCGCAACAGCAGTTTACCGCGGTATTTTCCGGTACTGGATCGCCTATGCAGAAATTTAATTGGAGTTTGGGCGGCAATAGTGATGAATCTACCAACATTACCAGCGAGGGTTTGCTTACCGTAGGCGCGAATGAAACCGGCCCCCTGACTGTCAATTGTATTCTTGCACAGGATACTTCTATCACAAAAACGGCCACTGTGACTATTTCGGCCTAATTTCTACTATAGCCGGGGAGGGTTCCCTCCCCGGCGTTATAGGAGGTAAAACATGGCGCTATTTACTCCTGAAACAATTGTCCATTTGTGTTCTAATATTCCCTTAAATAACAGTTATCAAGATACAATAACCTTTTCCGATCCAAATGCACAGCTAAATTATTTCTATAGTAAGGCTGTACATTCTTTCGACACGTTTACTTATCAGCGACACGATCAAGCTATAAGGGTTCCGGTCAATGCGGAAACCATGAACGGCGTAAACTATGCTATTTATCGTAATGCAAATTTCGGGCCTAAATGGTTTTACGCTTTTGTCACTAAAATTGAATATGTAAATCAATCTACCAGCCTAGTGTATCTTGAGCAAGACTATATACAGACATGGTATTTTGAATTAACTTTAAAAGAATCCTTTGTTGAGCGTGAAACAGTCGCAGACGATACAGTGGGAGCCAATATCGTCCCTGAACCGGTTGGCGGGCTAATATATAAACGCTCAAGAATTTTGAATCAATTGTCAAGCGATATGGACAATGATATTGGCGATACTGTGGGCTATGTGTTGGCGACTACAATAAATCCCGATGGCTCACAAGTAGACGGCGCAATTTTTCAAAAAGTTTTTACCGGCGCTAATTATGTATTTTATGATAGCATACAAGCAGTATTGCAATTAGCTTCTGATTTAAAAAAATGGCCAGAGGGTAAAGAAAATTCTGTACTTGTTATTTATACATTTCCCGCAAAGTATGCCAATGTTAGTAATAAACTTTTAATTGATTGTAAAGCTCTTACATACAATACTACTAAGCCTAGTGCAAATGGCAGTTATACCCCACGAAATAAAAAATTATTAACATATCCTTTTACATATATTTGTGTGGATAATAACCAAGGCCAAACAAAAGAATACAAGTATGAATTGTTTGCTAATAATACTATTGAGTTCACTTGTACCGGCAGTATTGCGCCGGGCGTAACTTTTTATTTGTTTCCCAATGATTATGATGGATTGAGCCAGCCTTTTTACGAATGTTTAACGCTTTCCAATTTTCCGCTATGTTCCTGGACATATGACACATATCGACAGTGGTTTGCTCAGAATATGAATAGTATGGCTACTTCTATTTTATCCGGGGGTTTAAGTACGCTTGCAGGTTTAGCGACTGGAAATGTTGCTGGCGCAGTCGGAGGTTTGGCAGGTGTTGGACAAAGCTCTTTGACTGTATTGGGCAAAGATGCTGATATGCAAGTATTGCCCCCGACTTTTAAAGGCCCAGCGAATGTTACCAATGGCAATTATGCAGTTAATCACCAATGTTTTACCAGTTATAATATTTATCTTGAAGAACACGTTGCTAAACGCATCGATTCATTTTTTGACCGTTTCGGATACGCTGTGCAGGAAGTAAAAACACCCAATATTATGAGCCGTCAAAACTGGAACTACATAAAAACAAACGGTTGTGTACTGGAATGTAACGCGCCACTGGACGCTGTTGCCGCTATTAAAGCAATGTTTGACCGTGGTATTACATTTTGGCATACAACAGACGTTGGAAATTATTCGTTGCCAAATGGGGTGGTATAATGAGACCAAAGATTGGAGATCCTTTTAATTTAGCAGTGAAATCAAACGATTTAACTTTTGTTAATACTTTTTTACGCTTGGAAGAAATCGCTATAAATCGGTTTAAATGGAAAGGGCTACCCCATAGCGTTGATGAGCGATTTTTAGAACTGGTACTTTTTAACAAAGGTTATTGTCTATTTTTTGATGATGAAACTTTTGGCTATATGGCTTTAACCTGCAATTTTGAAGGCATATTTAATCCTTATAATATCCCTACCAGATATCATGCTTATGCGCCTAGCGGGTTTTATGCCGACAGAGATATATCTAATTCCGTTTTGATATATAATAACTATTTGCGTATGCCGTCATTTTCTGTAATTTGGGAATACGCCGAACGCATAGCGGAGGTTCAAAGGGTTATTGACACCAATGCAAAAGCACAGAAAACACCTGTACTTATCCTGTGTGATGAAGAAAATTTGCTATCAATGAAAAATTTGTATATGCAATATGAGGGCAACTATCCTGTTATTTATGGTAGAAAGGGTACTTTGATTTCTGATGATTTTAAAACATTGGATACGCATAGCGAATATAAAGGAGATGAACTTTATAAACTTAAATTACAATATTGGACGGAGGTTTTGTCCTATCTAGGCGTGTCAACTTCATTGGATAAGCGGGAAAGGATGCTTGCGGGTGAGGTTGCCGTGAATACTAATGAAATTGAAATGACACGTCTAACCGCTCTAAACGCTAGGAAACAAGCTTGTCGAAAAATAAACGATATGTTTGGATTAAATATTGACGTTGAATTTAATTTGATTTCCACCGCAGAAATTATTGGACTTGATAACCCGGAGGTGGAGAAAGATGAAGATCAGGAAGGCCCTGAAAAAGATAGCTAACGTATTTATTACAATAGGTAAATTTATTAAAAAGCTGGTGTTATATTCCGATGAGTAAATATACTATGGAATTGCGGTATATTCTTGAAATAGGATACGATTTCGGATTGAATGACTACCCCATTTTTAACGAATCTTACCGTAAAACACTTAACGACAACATTATAAATTCTTATTATTTTTCAGAAATTTGTGAAGAAACAGTTGCTAGATGGGCAATCCGTTTTAAAAATAAAATGAATGTTATAATGCCTTATTATAATAAATTGTATGAATCGCAACTAATTGAAATTGAGCCACTTACTAAAATAACCGAAACTAAAACGATAGTAGACAAAGCTACAGGAAATAATTCTGTAGATGGAAATGAAACTTTAACAGGAGAAACCAACAATACAAATTCTAACACATTTACAGCAGATGACAGAAATTCACATACCATTACAAACCAAAGGACAGGTAATACACAGCAGATTAAAAGCGATACGCCGCAAGCTATTTTGTCTGTAGATGACATTGAAAACAATCTATATGCGTCAGAGGCAACCTTTAATAAAGACAATATGAGCGATAACGGCACAGACGTTGGCACCGTTACACAAGAGCACACAGACAATGGGACAAGTAGAAGCGAAATCAACAATACCAATACCACTTCTTCTAAATCTCAATATACAAACAATATCGATAGGACAGAAACAACAGAACGGGATTATAATATGCTACAAAGTGAAATGCTGTTAAAATACCGTGAAACATTTATAAATATTGATAAAATGATTATAGAGGAATTGAAACCGCTGTTTATGACTGTTTTTTAAGGAGGTAAATATGGACGAATTAACCCCCTTTGCATTTTGGTGTCAAAAGGTTATGCCCGCCGTATTAGATGACAGCTTGTCATTCTACGAAGTTTTGTGTAAATTAACGGCTAAATTAAATGACGCTATCGAAACTATTAACGGGCATAGTGAGTTGATCACAACAATGCAAAGTGAAATTGATTCTTTACAAACGCTTACGGCACAGCACACCCAGCAAATTGCAGATCTTACGAGAAAAGTACAGACGAATGCCGATAATATTAGCGCTATCAATACCCGGACAAAGGGACTTTCTACGAAAACGGACAGCGCAAACAATTGGTTTGGCCTCAATCTGCAAACCGATGATAGTTATGTATATCGCCTTGCATGGTCAACCGATGCTCCCGCCGCTTCTGTGTTGCAAACGTCCCGCCCCGGCTCCGTATATTATCAGATCGGCGGCCCTCAGGATGACTGGACATGGGCGCATGTGCAGAACAGCACGGAAGGGACGCAACCTGCTTTTACTTCGATTTCACGTACAATCTACAACCAGATTACCAGCGATATCAACGATGTGGAATCCAGTGCCGCCCAGAACGCTCAAGCCATTAAAGCGTTGCAGGATTTGACCAGCGACCATTCCACGGCAATTTCCAGCCTACAGGATAGTGTGGGTAAAAATACACAGGCTATTACCGACTTAAATAATGGGTTGAGTGATACTAACGAAACTGTAGCACAATTAGAAAGCAATTTAGAAACCCTTGAGATCACAGTAAGAAATAATAGTACGGCGATTAATACAATTAATACTCGCACTAAAGGTATCGTTAGTAATGCGGCCGGCACGGATGGGTGGTACGGGATCACACTGGATACGGATGGTGATCTAAATTACCGTATTGCTTGGTGTAATAATACAACTGAAACAATGCTTTCTTCTTCTTCCCGTGGATCTATCTATTTATTTAATCAAGGAATTTCATCTTTAACGGGAGCCATGGGTTGGAGCCAAACAAGTGCAACGGCTGTTGAACCTTGGTACAAGGGGATATCCAACAGTAATGTAACCTCTATCAACAATCAGATTAACACACTTGAAAATAAAACTAAAGGATTTAGTACAGTAAATGACACTGTATCCGGGTGGTTCGGCTTTAACCTTTTGGTAGGATCGGATAATTACCGGATCGGATGGTCACCCTCCGCACCAATAGAAGCCGTTACTGAGGCATCCGCTCCCGGCTCTTTGTATTTGACACAAACTGGATTAACTGGAAATACGTATGGATATTCCCAGACAGGCGGGCAGGAAGTTCAAACGCTGTATAATGGATCGGATACCTCCTCTATCGAAACTGAAATTGAAACCTTGCAAACGGCTGTAACCGAACATACGCAACAGATTTCAGCACTTCAAGATGATGTGAATAACAATGTTTCGGATATTAGTGATTTGCAAACTAATCTTACTAGCGCGACTAATACAATAAAACAGGTGGGCAACCTTGCAAATGAAATCAATACCAGAACAAAAGGTATATCTACAAAGACAGACAGTTCTGATAATTGGTTCGGTATTAATTTTTCTACTGATGATTCTTATATTTACAGGTTGGCATGGTCAACTTCCAATCCTTCCTCAACAGCGTTAACACAGTCAAGGCCGGGTTCGTTATATCTAAGAATTGGCGGCGTAGCTCCGGATATCTGGCTTTATGGCTGGAACCAAAATGCAACGTCTACTGTCACGGGACTGTATAACGCGGAGCCACATAGCTAAAAATAAAGAGGGTTAACAGCTAAACTGTTAACCCTCTTCCATTTTTTGCTTAATATATTCATAACCGCTCATTACAAGGCATTTAAGTTTGTATTCCTGTTCATATGCTTCTTTGAATAGTAACGCAAAGTTTCTGTTAGTAAACATTCCTACTATTTTATTTGAATAATCCTCCACATTACTTAACATTGGGTCAATAACTACGTATAATTGCGAATTGGCATCTAAATAAGATAAATACATCTATTTCATACCAAAACAGATTTAATGATTTCCTAATTTCATCAATAAACATACTTGCATCATGATCACTGTTAAATCTTTTAACGTGCATGTATTTATTGCCTTGGTTATCTACTTCATAATATCTAACTTTTATTCTAATCATTAAATACCCACCACTTATTAGAAATCTTTGCGTATTCTGATATAAATTTCATTAAATAATCACATCTCCTTTACATTTACTACCCACCATACGCGATGCAACGGCTTACTGTGTGCATCTATAAATTCCCTTGCATCGTGATCACTATAAAATGTTTTTGTACGATAATGCTTTTTACCTTGATCGTCTACCTCACAATACTTGACTACCACTTTCATCTTTCCCGCTTCCTTTCTATTT
>ULNX01041158.1_pt1 | contig 13630 bp, 7 predicted proteins | sample 1952061 | NCBI WGS metagenome assembly ULNX01 (sample SAMEA4835588, study PRJEB28245) | human gut metagenome | biome: gut microbiome; material: fecal sample | place: Denmark | collected 2008 | reverse complement strand
GGAGGACGGAGTGAGGTTTGTAAGAGCCGACATTCGCCACAGTCGGGAGGGTCAAAAATAGATGAACGCCACGAAGTTACCGCGCGGTTAAAGAGGTGGAAAAGACGCGATATTTGGCAATATCAGATAAAATACCTAACTTTGCATTACTAAAAAGCGTGACAAGGCACACTTTTTAGTAATAGATATGATAATTAATCGACCTACCTATCTTCAGAAACTTATATCAAGCCGTCATAATGGCATGATAAAAATTGTTACAGGCGTAAGACGCTGTGGCAAGTCATTCCTTTTGTCCGACCTTTACGCAGAGTGGCTTAAAAGCCAAGGTGTAGAGGACGACCATATAATAAATATTAATCTTGAAGACAGGCGTAATAAATACTTAAGGGATCCTGATGTTCTACTGGGTTATATTGATTCCAAGATAACTGATAAAAAAGATTATTATGTGATGATTGACGAAATTCAACATGTCCCCGAATTTGAGGACGTGCTGAATAGTTATCTCCATATAAAGAACGTTGATGTTTACGTTACTGGAAGTAACGCGAGGTTTCTGTCTAAGGACGTGATAACGACATTCAGAGGTCGAGGATATGAAATTAAAGTGCATCCGTTGAGTTTCAGCGAGTATTATCCAGTTAGCGGTCTATCAATGACAAATGCTCTGAATCACTACTTGTTATTCGGAGGGTTGCCCCAAGTCGTGTTATTAGACACAGATGAACAAAAGTCAGAGTTCCTTAAAAGTCTTATGGAACACACATATAAAAAAGATATAGTTGACCGCTATAAAATTCGGAATACAGAAGTTCTTGATGAGTTGCTGAATGTATTGGCATCGTCTATTGGAGGTTTGACCAATCCAACAAAACTTGCGAACTCCTTTGAAAGCGTCAAACATGAGAAGGTCGGGAATAAAACTATTTCATCATATATTGAATACCTTTGCGATTCATTCATTATGGAGAGGGCAAGCCGCTATGACATCAAAGGTAAGAAATATATAGAAAGTCCTTTCAAATATTATTTTATCGATGAAGGATTACGCAATGCTCGTCTTAACTTCCGACAGCCGGAATTTAATCACTTATTGGAAAATCTAATATATAACGAGTTGCGCATTATGGGTTTCAATGTTGATGTTGGTGTGGTTCCCATCCAGCGAAGAACAGAAGATGACAGGCGTGTTCGAGTTCAACTTGAAGTAGATTTTGTTTGCAATCTCGGAAGCAAACGATATTATATTCAGTCGGCTTATCGTATGCCTGACGAAGAAAAATTTAGACAAGAAGAGGCATCCTTGCGCAACATTGATGATTCATTCAAAAAGATTATTATTGTTGGCGAAGAAACTCCGATTATTCGCACAGAAGCCGGAACTACAATAATGAGCATTTATGATTTTTTGCTCAAGGAAAACTCATTGGAACAATAAGCCACAAAGCGAAAGAGCCTTTCCTTTCAGACCCTTTAGTTCGGCGAGGTTTGACCGAGCCATTCCTCTCTGCCCGACAGGGCGTTCAATGGAAGTGCCACAGGCGATAACCTGAAAATACCGGGGGCTTGGAATGAGTCGGCTGCAACCTCTATGGGTGGGATGATGGTGGCGAATGTCGGCTCTGCTCCGATTGGAGGACGAAGTGAAGCTGCCTGTCCTTACGAGTCGGAAAAGCAAGCGGAGTACGGAGTGAGGTTTGTATAAGCCGACATTTGCCCCATCTGGGAGGGTCAATGAAGATGAACGCGATACTCCTTATCCAGAACAGACGGTCGAAGTCGAGACCTCCGACGTAGCCTTTGAGCGAGATGTGATATGCGGTTTTTGCCCTGTGGTAACGATTTGATACCACGAAGTTACCGCCATATATAAGGGGTGGAAAAGACGCGAAAATTAAGGAATTTTTCGTACATTTGCAGTATAAATGTAAATAGTAAAATGAAGAAAACGATATTTATTGTATTACTTACTATTATTTTGAGTGCATGTAATTGTGAAGCTCAGAAGAACTATATCTATACCGAAAATGGACAAAAGGAAACCTTTACAGCATAAGAATTAAAGGAAGTTGTTTTTTCAGGAATACGCCAGAATATTAAACAACTTAACAGTCAATTGCCCATTCAAATAGACGAATACACCGATATGTATTCTGCCGTTCTAAATGGTACCACAATAAATATAATTATACCGCTTATATAGATAGCTCATTATTAAGTGAAGCAGACATAAAAGAATTCTGTGAAGAAACTAAGACATTGCAAAAAGAGAATATAAAATTTCTATTTAGTCAAAATGCAGATAAAATGCCCGTTTCTGAATGGATAAGACTTTATAAGGAACTATGGATTAAATATAATTACAACTATATAGACGCTAATAGAAAAGCTTGGGCTAAAATAGTTGTGGATTTTGAAAATTTTTAATACCAAAAGAGCCTTTCCTTTCGGAAAAGCCCTTGATGTTGAGGGGTTTGAGGATCAGAGAACGCGGAACACGTTATTGTTCGCTCCCATCTGATAGTCATACATGAACAGCTCGCGCGCGAAGGCTTCGTAGTCGAAGTAGTTGCCGAGGCTGCTCATCATCTTTTCAAGATTGTAGCATTCTTCGATGATGTGCCGGGCGACCGCGAAGCAGCTTCGACCGCATGGGAGAAAACTCTTCTTCGCTATCCCACTCGCTGCAGTAGGCTTCCTCGAAGTTGTCGAGTGTATCGTGAAACTCCATATGGTCATCGACTGCATCGGAACCGTGGTTCTTTGCAAGCAAAGCGCTACGCGATGAGTCGCACATATCCGAGTATTGCATAATATCGGCTACACTCGGCATAGTTTGGGCAAGCTCAACTCGGCTCTCATTGGCTCGATATTTAGAGGATATTGTCGAAGTCGTCCTCCGACATAAATCCCTCGTTGTACCACTGTCGAGGGAATCCCTCGTAGTCCTGAGCCATCAACTCCGGGTCTTCCTCGTCAGCGTGTATAGCCTTGCAGAAGTTGATAAACTCGTCGTAGTCGTTGAAGCTGCTGAGGTCAATCCAACAGACCGCAGAGCGAGCCTTCGTTGTACTTGCCGTAAGTACTGACATAGACCGACGGCTCTCCGTCGCAGGGGCTCTTGTTGTCGGCGATAGCCTCTTGAAGTTCCTGAACAGTGTAGTCCTGTTCTTGGAGTCGTTCTTCGACTCTTGGAGTGATGTTGAGTTCTCCGAATTGTAGTCTCATTTTCGTAATATTTTAACATTTGGTTCATTTTTTAAGTTTTACGTAGCAATAATTGGGAGTGCTGAGAAAGCGGAATTGCAAATGTTATTCCAAGCCAAAGCGATAAATTCTTGGGTCCTGGAGGGTGAAGAATTTATGAAATATTATTTTCAATCCCGGAGGGTCAAGCCCAAAAGCGCAGATGTGCTGTCAGCCCTACCTTTGCGATGTAAAACTCAATGTGCCTCGGAGCGTATAATCAGTTAATTCCTCTTGAACGGCTCGGCAACAATCGTGCAAATGAGAGCAGAGCCGAACTTGTTCGAGCTATGCCGAGTGCAGCCGATTGAAGGCATTGCCAAAAATATGACCTATACGTTACATCTTCGGCGGTTCTCCCAACCGCAAATCAAATGCGTATCAAACACCGTGTAATCACTTACGGCTAAAGCGACAATCAGAAAATGTGCCATCGCCCCCCCCGCTTGGCTTAGCCAAGAACTCCGGCAGACGAGGTGCAGAAATAGAAATCGCCCCGGTGAGAGGCGATGCAACAAATGGATCAAGGTCGTAGAGTCTCTAAATCCCCTCAAACGGCATAATGAAAGGTAAAGTCCTTTTCAGGCGAACGGTCGCTACACCGAAGCGGCAACCTCCTTATTTTCGCTGAATACATAATATGTTGTATTTTCTCATTTACCTCTTTTATATCATGGTATATATGTTTACAATATTCAATAATCTTGTGGTTCAAAAACAAGTTAAAGAGATAATAATAATGAGAGAATCAAAGTAAAAAATACAGCCATTGTTGACGCTTGTTTGACAAATTCTTTCTAACTTTGCATTCGCCGTATGCCAATTTTTGAGCATATTGCAGACATATAGAAGATGAGCGTCAAACACTCGGTTATCTGATGCTGAAAATCTGGACAATTTTCAATCTACACAGATAGCAAGCAATGGCGCTCACGCTGAAGTGTATATCCCGGTTCTAACAACTGTTATATATGCCAAAAGCGTGAGCTTTTTACTTGTTACTCGTAGATGGCAGTCCAGAGCCGCAGCATAGTAACATAGTGATGAAGTTCACGCTTCTTTGTAAAAATGACATTTAATTAAAGTATCAAATATATGATATGAGAACAACATTAACAACTCTAATCCTTGTACTTACCTCGTTCATATGGGGTAATGCACAAACATATACATTGGAGGATAAATGGGTTGATTGCGGCAACAATACGCAATTACTCGATCCGTATTATTCGCCCGGTGTAACCTTTACATGGACCGGATCATCCAAGGGAGGCAAGGCAAATGGTCAAGGAGTCGCCACTAAGTATGTGAACGGCAAGTTTGAGTCAAAGTATGAAGGCACCTATCGCAATGGTATCCGCGAAGGTAAAGGTACATTCACTCACATGGATGGTTCGGTTAAGACCGGCACATTTGTGAATGGACAATTAACCGGCAAAGGTACCGTAAAAGATGAAAATGGTAACTCATACGAGGGTGATTTCATCAACTACCATATGCACGGTAATGGTACTTTAAGATGGGGCAACGGCTCAACATTTGTAGGCTATATGGTAAATGATGCACCATACACCGGAAAATATACTTCATATACCGGTGATGTTACTTATATCCAGAAAGGAGAACCTGTAGAACGCATAACCGAATCTAAGTCTGGATACTCACCCAAAATCGGACAACAAGTTCGGGAATACTTTGATGAAAATTGGAATCGATGTGCCCCAAAACAAGCGGCATATTATCGCCTCATTACCTACTCTGCGCCGAACAAACCGAAGGGGGGAGTTAAAGATTATTATATCAGCGGTGAATTACAATCAGAACAATATCCGATATTTATCGATTATGATGACGAGGACAAAACCTTTTTGGAGGGCAAACAGATATTCTATCACAAGAACGGCAAAGTTGCAAGTATAAGATCATACTATAACAACCAAGTTAATGGTCCTCAGACCGACTACTATCCGGATGGCGAAGTGGCATCCGAATCGTTTTGGAATATGGGTGTGCCTAATGGCGATATGATTCAGTATTATCCTGACGGCAAATATGCTTCTGTCGCAAAATATGAAAACGGACAACTCCATAATAATAAATATCTTCAGCTAACGGAAGACCAAATGGTCTTCTTGGTATATAATGAAGATTTTGCCAGAAATCGCGAAGCATGGGAGTTCAATGGCCAGCCCGGTATCGTACAGGTTAATGATGCTGAATCAATCTCCATGCAAGCGAATCCCGAACGTACTGTCTCAGGTGGTATATATACCGGATTTGCTCCGATGAGTGATAATATAATTAGTGTTCTGACTAATCAAAGAACCCCCGGACAAGGTATTGTTACTCTTCTTTTCGGATTCAAAGATTGGGATAATCTATGTGCATTCTCTATTGCCGGAGACCAGTATTCGTTTACTTATAAGAAAAATGGTGTTGTGGTTCAAAGCGATGATTGGAAAAAATCTTCGGCGATAAAACCAGACGTAAACGAACTGTCAGTGGTTAATAATGGCGACAAAATTACAATGTATGTCAACGATGAACCTCTTGTGCAAACGGGTAGAATATACTACGACGGCTCATTATGCGGCGTTTCATTATATAACGGGTCTGGAATGCCCATTGTTATAGATGCCGCTCGTCTAACCGTTCAGGAGGTTGTTGATCCACGCAATATAGCACAAGAATATCTTCCCTCCGATAATCGTGATCCGGATGCTTGGAAAGGAAACGGCTCAGGTTTCTTCCTAAACCCGCAAGGTTATATTGCAACTAATTATCATGTAGTTGAAGGAACGACTGCACTTCAAGCTAACTTTACACGCAACGGAAAAACTTTGTCCTATCCAGCTACTGTAGTTGTGACTGACCCGCAAAATGACCTTGCTATTATCAAGATTGACGATAACTCATTTGAAGGGAATGCAGCATTGCCTTATGGATTGATGACCCGAACCAAAGACACAGGTAGTGAAGTATTCGCAATGGGCTATCCTATGGCAGATGTAATGGGCTCGGAGGTCAAATTCACCGACGGTAAAATCAGCTCAAAAAGCGGTATCGGTGGAGATGTGAGGGTTTATCAAATTTCTGTTCCCATACAGCCGGGCAATAGTGGAGGACCATTATTTGATATGGATGGAAACGTTGTCGGCATTACGAGTTCTGGATTGAACAGAGACTATTTTAAGTCAGAAAATGTGAATTATGCTATCAAAGCATCATACTTAAAGAATCTCATGGAGGCATGTCCAGAAAAAATAATCCTTGAAGAGAAAGCAGACATCCACGCATCATCAGCCACACTGACAGAAAGAATTAAGCAATATGAAGGCTATGTCGTCCTCATTTTAACAAAATAATTAAAATCAACTAAATATGAAAAAAGTAGTTTTATTCGTGTCTATGATTGCCGTGGCAATTAGCGGCTTGGCACAAACAGTAGAGGAAAAACCCGAAGTTAAGGGAGAAACCTCTGAATCGCTGGCAGCTGTAAAGCTCGCCAATCAAATTCTACGTTACGGTTACGAAAACAAGTCAACACTCGCATTGCTCGATGCCCTACAGATTTTCTCGGAGAATCCGACACAGGCATTTAATGCGACCAAGCAAGGTGACAAGGTTGACGAAACTAAAACTGATGGTAAGAAAGCTAATGTTTCATTTGACTATGAATCTGTATTAGCTGATGCCAAGAAGTTTGCTGATGGAGATCCCAATCTTCTCGCTCTCATCGACAATATTGATGCAGAAGCAAAAGGAGCACAGCGGGGTAATATTAACGGACCTTCTCGTGACTACGCAGCTGTAAACGGCAATAGCTACATGGATTATACCGCAAGTTTTGTAGCAAATCAATTAGCGGAAGTTCTTGTTTCCGGGGATGGCGATACAGACCTCGACCTCTATGTTTATGACTCAAATGGAAATCTTATTGAGAAAGATACCGACTACAGCGATGATTGTTACGTCCGTTGGATTCCTGCATGGACAGGGCGTTACACTATCCGTATCGTAAACCGCGGTCCTGTATATAACCGTTTCGTAATCCTAACAAACTAATCGCAAATATGGAGAAATATTGATTTCTCCTTAACTGATAAATGGGAAAGACAAGTAAATTTCTTGGCACAATGACACGGGTGGCAGTTTTACTGCCATCTGTGTTCTGTGCTTTTTCAGCAGTTGCTCAAATTTCTTTATCTGAACGTCTCAACAATATATTAGAGACTCAGGATATGGACCTGGGACTAAAACTCTATCAAGAAATTACAGATGCAGATATAAAGCAACTACCGGATTCCTCTCTTTTCGATTATCATTATTTAGGTGGTTATCTAAATAGTGAAATTCCTAATCACGAAAAAGCAATATATCATCTTACCGAGGCAAAACGATTGTGTGACAAATCTCTTGGCACACACTCCATTGGGTATATGGAAATAATGCGAGGCTTGGGTGATGAATATATAGAATTAAACCAATACGAAGATGCTTTAGCTATCTTCCAAGAAGGAATTACAAAGTCCATGCATTTACGAAACGTAGCTTCTAATGGGTTTGGAAATCTGATAATGGGAGTTCAAGATTGTTATGAGTATTTGGGCTGGTTTAATGAAATCCCAAGACATTTGTTAGATGCGTGGTCGTTCTGGAATAAAGATGAAACGCCATTGGTCACTTATACATATTTTCCTTTGTGGCGTTTGGAACAGTTCTATAAACGATATGGAATGTATGATAACGCAATATCTGTAAGCCAACTTATCGAGGACTTCATTAAAACAAAAGGCGGAAACACTCATCCGGAACTGGCTGAGGCTCTCTATATGAAAGGGAATATATTAGTGGAGATGAATAAGACAGATGACGGTATTAAAGCCTTTCAGAATGGACTTTTCATACTTCAAGATAATGGGATGAGTAGTTCTGAATTGTACGGAATGTTATCAAGAAATCTACTGATGGCTCTTATCTCCGCAGAAAGATATGAGGAGAGTGCAAACTTATTAAAGGGAATTCAACAATATAGCGTTAATGTCCAAAAGCCGGATGTATACAAAAATGCATTATATTCAGCCGCCAATAGAGCTGCCAACATGGGTAACTATGTCAAGGCGATTGAATATAATACTACGTTGTTAAGCCTCCATCTCTCCAAAGAAGAAAGTGATGTTATTGAAAATCAGAAATCCTCAATTTCTTATAATCAAGAGTTGGTTGAAAGTTTACCTGTATTAGAAAATACTTTTACTTCTTTGAAGATTGGTCAAGATGATTGGTTTGAAACAGGGCATAAGCTATCCAGTGCCTATTATCTGATCAAAGACCTTGATAAGAATGGTATCGTTCTTACGGCTATGTATGAAGCTATTGACCTAAGTAAATCTGTTGGATTGGATTATTATTTGTGGGTAATAAGTAATCTTTACGGATTAAGTTTAGAGAAAGAAGAATATCAAGACGCTTTAAGATATTCGATGGAAAAGATAAATTATCTGAACACGTTAAATGATGTCCCTGATAATTATCGATACAATGCGCTTAGTGATCTTGTTGTTGCTAAGATGAAATCAAACACTCTTGATGGGATTGATTCTGATCTTGAAAATATTGAGAAGTTCTATCGCAATCAATATGGGGAATTTTCAAGCGAATACGCTACATATCTTCATAATCGCGGACGAGCATTCCAACTTCAGAATAAGTTAGATGAGGCAAAAGAAACTTTAATGCAATCGATTACCTTGCAAAATAAATTGGAAGGAAGACCATTACAACGAACCGTTAAATACTATATGGAGGTTGAGCACCAACTGGGAGAACTATGAGGCATATCATTAACAAAATACTGGTAACACTATTACTGAGTTTATGCTCTGCGTTTAGTATGTGGGCGCGGAATGACTATGCCCGTCATTTGGAAATTATGTCGCAAACCAACACCTTAGTAGGCGACAAGAAGATTGATGAGGCTATGTCCATTTTGCGTCAAAATAAAGACTTATTCCTATACGATGCGATTACTCAGTTTTGGTATAATTGGTTGAATGGCGTTATCCTTTATCGAAGTGATAAATACACTGAGGCTCGCCCTTTTATCACGGATGCTATTTCATTTCTTGATGCCAATGAGTCTGAGCTGTCCGACCCTAATCTAACCTGTTTTTTGCAGATTTACTATTACGCTTCTAATATAGACTATAAATTAGGGGCCAATAAAGATGTCTTAGTTAAGGAATTGGAACGTGCCAAATATATCTATGAATTAGCAGGAGCCACCTCTGAACCAATCTATTCATGGATTACATCTGATTTGAATTCTCTTCATAATAGCAATCTTGATGTTGTGGCAGACGCATTGAACCTCTTTATGTCTGGAGATTATGTTAATGCTATTCCATTATTGCAGAATGTTATAGCCTATTATCAAACAAATCGCCCCACAGACTATACTCATTTAGCAGCGTGGTTGAATACACTGGGAATGGCGTATATGTATGTAGGGGATTATAATAATTCGGAAAAGACATATATATCTGCGGTTCGACTCTTAGAAAGCCAAAACCTTCAAAGTGAAAAAGCATACCGAATGACACTGGATGCGTTGGCAGTGTTATATGCTCAATTACAGAACTATGAAAAAGCTCTTGATTATAATACTCAAGCCAAGACCTTATATGAAAAGGCTTTGGATTTTGGAGATGACTATGTAAGATGTGTTAGTAACTGTGCATTATGCCATAATGGCTTAGGTCATAATACGACTGCTAAGATGATGCTCAATGTTGCTCTACGCCAAGCAAAGCAAAATCTCACTGATACAACTGATATCAGTGGAACTTTGAAAGATCTTAATCTGTTATCTGGTAAGCCACTTGATATTAAAACAATAGACGAAAACTACTTTATCCAAACACGGATTATTCCTTACGTTACACTCCTTTCCAATTCAGCCACTGTATATTCTGATTTAGGATATTTTTCAGATGCATTACGAGCCATAAAGGAGTCAATAAAAGTATCAGAAGAGTATAGATTAAATGAAGCTATGCCATATAACAATATGGGCATGCTTTATTTCTACAAATCAAAGTTTTCACAGTCAACAGAATGGTTTTTGAAAAGCTTCAATCTGTGTAAAACACCTCATGAAAAGGATGAGATAGGAATGAACACGGCTTTAGCTCTTTATCTATCAAAAGATTCAATAGCTTCTGCTTTTTGCTCTACCATTTCAGATAATATGAGAAAGAACATCCATGATATGTTTTCATTTATGAGTGGTGAAGAACGTGCAATTTATTGGAAACATTTTGAGAATTATCTTCCTATGCTCAATCTTATCATATACGAAAGCTGCAACACAGATGCCTTTGGAGCCATCTATGACAACATATTGGAGTCAAAAGGGCTTCTTCTTCGCTCTACTAATGCAATAAGAGATGCTATATTAAACTCGGGTAACGCATCTGATATAGCTGATTATACACGAATCGGAAAACTGAAACAGCAGTTGCTGAATGAGAAAGATGTAGAAACGCGATTAGCCATAGAAAAGGAGGTTGAAGCGATTGACAAACGACTAACTCAACACGTCAACGCCTATGCCGATTTTACTGTTTCCAAGAACATCCAATGGGAAGATGTCCGTAACGCTTTAGCTAAAGATGATGCTGCCATAGAGTTCTACAACATTCCTCTTATTTGGGGTCTTGATTCTATCCAGACAATGGATGGCGAACCTCGTTACTGTGCAGTATTGCTTCGTAAAGACTATAAATATCCTCACATAATCCCACTCTGCAAAGAGAGTCAATTACAAGAACTGGATGAGGAGGATTTATATGAAACTGATTCGATTTATAACCTTATATGGCAACCTCTGGAGAATGAATTGAAAGGAGTGAGAAATATCTATTTTGCAGCCGATCGGGAGTTGCACAAGATCGGTATTGAATATGCTCCAATTTCAGAGAATGAAAATATTGGAGATATATATAATCTATTCCGTCTTTCTTCTACGCGAGTTCTGGCAGAGAAGAAAAATGAGAGTCGTCGCGACAATGCAGTGCTTTATGGCGGTCTTAGATATGATGTAGGCAAGGATGACCTGATTGCAGAAAGTCGCTCAGGCGATTATCATCCCACATCCACGTCAAGGGCTTTCACCGCAGCAGACAGTCGCTATGGGGTAAAATATTTACCCGGAACACTGAAAGAAGTTGAAGAAATCGCCCAAAGATTTGCAAATCGACCTCGTATAGTTACAGACATTAGTGGCACCGAAGAATCGTTCAAATCCCTTGCTGGTTTTACAATTGACATTATCCACCTTGCAACTCATGGTTTTTTCTGGAGTGAGGAAGATGCTCATAAGCGTGACTACGTGACGTTTCTTAATCCGTTAAAACGTGTCGATCAATCGGCTGAAGACAAAGCTCTTATGCGTTCAGGACTTTTCTTCAGTGGTGCGAATATCGGTTTGAAAGGAGAAGCATTACCCGATGACGTTGAAGATGGAGTATTGACAGCGCTTGAACTTTCAAATATGAATCTCGGCCATGTTGATATGGTTGTTATGTCTGCTTGCGAGAGCGGTTTAGGGGAAACCTCCGGTGAAGGTGTATTCGGTCTTCAACGTGGTTTCAAACTCGCCGGGGCAAATACATTACTGATGTCATTATGGAAAGTTGATGATGAAGCAACACAAATATTAATGACAGAGTTTTACAAGAATTATCTTTCTGGTAAAACGAAAAGAGAATCTTTACAACTGGCACAACAATCATTGCGCCAAACCCATCCTGAACCGGAATACTGGGCAGGATTTATTTTATTAGATGGATTAAATTAAATGCTATGAAAAAATTGATATATAGAGTCAGACCATGTAACCCTTATACCATAGATGAACTTCAACACTCGTATCTATGGTTCTCACGTCCGAACGGTTTCAGAGGAGATGATATGGATGCAAATATTGGTGCATTTGTCACAGATACACCTGCTATTGAAAAAGGAATCAGAGTAAGTAACCCAGATTATCCCTTAGACAAATGGTATGAGTTAATGGCTCATACGGGTATTTGTTGTTTTACAACTAAGCTTCCTTCGTCTTCTGCAATCGGGAAATATCCCAGATGCTCAACTGCACGAGGCATTTGTATAGAATACGATAGAGAAAAACTTTCTAACTTTTTTGAGAACCATCGTCAGTATCCGCTGCATCCAACATTTCAAAAAGTGGTATATGATGAAGAACCAACAAAATTGGAAACATGCGATGAATGGAGTATTCTTTGGGGGAAATATGATGATGGGACTAAATTATATAGGACAATTCCAGAAATTCTTCATTCACATCCTAGGGAATTTGATAAGTTTATATTTAAGCTACTAACCCGGATAAATTCACAATACTCCAAGCAACATGAGGAAAGAATAATTCTTGGAGGTCGAAATATCCCATCTCATGACGATGTTGAAGGATATAAGATTGAGATTCCTTCTGAATGCATTAATCGGATTATAGTATATCCAAAGGTTAGTAAGAAATTTAAGGAACAATTGAGCTCAATCAAGGGATTGGAGAGAAAGATTGTGTCTATAAGTAATGTGGGGACACACGAATAAAAACTAATATTAATAAATAGCCAACGTATTATGAATAACAAAGTCAAAAAAAATCTATGTATGTTAGTGGCTTTCTTCTGCTTGGGTTCAGTATCACTATACGCTGAAACAAAAAGAGCGTTAATTGTTGGAATTTCGGATTATGGTAACGCGAAAGAAGATCCGAATAAGTGGTCAAACATCAGTGGAGCCAATGATGTGAAATTGCTTTCGCCGTTGTTCAAACAGCAAGGGTATAAAGTAATGACATTAACCGATGCCCAAGCGACCTATTCAGGTATTGTTTCTGCATTAAAAAAGGTTGCAAAGCAATCTCAAAAGGGCGATATCGTGTATCTACACTTTTCAATGCACGGTCAGCCTTTTGAGGACTTGAATGGCGATGAAGAAGATGGCTGGGACGAAGCTCTTATCCCCGTAGATGCCGAAATGCGCTATACAGAAGGCGTGTATGATGGTAAGAACCATCTTCTGGATGATGAGTTGGAGGTATATTTCAATGATATTCGTAGCAAACTTGGTCCTGAAGGACAACTTCTTGTGATTTTAGATGCCTGTCACAGCGGTACAGCCTCTCGTGGGGATGATGACCATATACGCGGAACAAGAGAAGGCTTTTCTCGTTCAGGGAAAGTATATACTCCTGATAGGACAAAGGAGACTAATGACTATTTCGCAGTTGCAACGGAGAAAGAACAGTCGCCGGTTATGTTTATTGAAGCCTGCCGTTCTTATCAGGTCA
>ULNX01014570.1_pt1 | contig 13934 bp, 2 predicted proteins | sample 1952061 | NCBI WGS metagenome assembly ULNX01 (sample SAMEA4835588, study PRJEB28245) | human gut metagenome | biome: gut microbiome; material: fecal sample | place: Denmark | collected 2008 | reverse complement strand
GCCAGCAGCAGCGCGATGTTTCTTTTTGCCATCTCTACGCCTCCTTTGGGTGCTTTGCCTTTAGCATAGCACGGCAACCGTTCGCCATCGTCGTCTTCGACAGTTCCGGATAAAATTCGATATTCCGCCGCTCCTTTTCCCGAAAAATTTCTCTGCCTCTGCCCGGGTATCGAAAAGGGCAGCGCCTGAAGGCACTGCCCTTTTTCTTTGATTTGGTACGCTTTCTTACGCTTCCGCTTCCAGCCAGCCCCACATCCGCTCGTAACTGTAATACGGTTCTCCTGTGCGAAAGTCGTATAATGCAAGCCCGTGCAGCAGATCCATCAGCCGATTTACCGTCCCCATCTCTCCGCTCTGATATGCCTGCAACAGTTTCTCCCGATATTTTCTGGTCACAGAAGTGGTAATGCTCTTTTCTTCTCTGCCCAATTCCTTCAGCTGCGCGATCGAGCGATTCGCCGCCGTGGTATCATATGCTTCCAGCGCCGTGTAAAAATCGCCGCTGCGATCATCCAGCAGCCAGTTTTGCAGCTGCTCCTCTGTCGCGCCGAAGATTTCCGTGGCAATGCGTTTCAGCCCTTGCGTGGAAGCGCCGCTTTCATATGCCTGCAAATATTGTTGCCTCACATAGGAGAGGCCTGCCTGATCCACGGTTGCCGTGGGGTCCTGCGCCGTGCTGTCCCGGATCAACTCTGCCCGTATATTGCGGATATCCTGTAAATTGCCTCCATCGATAGCCTTTTCCAGATGCCTCGTATGATAAAACTGCGCCTGATATTCCTTTTCTCCATAGGCTTTCTGCTCCTGCATATCGCTTGCATAGATGAGAATCGCTTCATCCACTACCTCTGCCGGATATCCCTTTGCTGTCAGTTCCGCTCTGATTCTGTCCACCTCCGCCGTATCCGCGCGCTCCCGTGCCGCATAGGTCAGGGGGATTGCTTCATTCTCCCGGCTCAACAGTATGGCCATCGCCCGGTATACTTCGTTTCCGGCAAAATTTTGCGCCGACTGTATGTCTGTATATTTTTCCGGCTGTGTTTCCAGCATCTCGGCGCCTCTGGCTTCTGCATAGGCGTCTACGGTAGCCTGCCCGCTTCTGCCCGCCTCAATCTCTTTGATCGCGTGTTCTGCCGCCGTATACGGGGTTGCCAGCTTCGTATAGGGAGTAATCTCCACGCCTGCTGTCTGCAAAATCGAGTTTACCATGCGCCAGGCATTGCCGATGGGAATCCCCATCACCTGCCCCAGCGCCGAAATCAGTTTGTAAATGGCATAATAGTCGTTTTTCTTGTAATCGCCCAGCGAATTGTATAAATCATATGCGGCGGTCAACAGGTTTGCCAGGCCTTCATATCCCAGGTCACTTTGGAAGTTGGAAAAATCCGGATTTTCCCCTTCCAGCATGGGCGCCAGCGATTCCAGCAGATCTCCTGCCAGCGGGATGGTCTCCAGCGGATTGATGCCTTCCAGAAAGTTTTCCAGCGCGTGCCCGAAATACTTTTCCGCCAGTGTTTCGTCCCGGTCGTCATCTCGGAATACATCGATCACTGCCGCCAGCAGGGAATTTATAATATTCTGGGCTGCAAAGGCTGTGCCTGACCGTACTGCCCGTTGCCAGGCAGCCTTGTCCTTCCAGCCGCTCTGCCGCAGGTCGGCAACCGCCCGGTAAAGCATATTATAGCTTTTGATCGGTTCGCTCATAAAGGCCGTCATCGTTTTCCAGATATTGTTGCCGCTGCGCATTCCCATCGATCGGTGAAACGGTGAATCCACTACTTGGGTTTTGTCGATGACTTCGCCAAAGCGCTCCCCCACGCGGCGGTTGAAGGCTTCCGTTCCTTCTTCCAGGGTTGTGGTGTCGCGGATTTCCGCCGCGCAGGCGTTCCATAGTGCTCCCCAGGTCATGTCGTCTGCCAGCCCTGCCAGTGCGCCGCTTTGCTGTATGATCTGCTCATAAAAGGAGCGATCTCCCACCATAATGCTTCTCAGGTCTCCGGCTACAAAGGTGTCCCGAAATCCCCACTGCTTCCAGGCAAAGATCGGGGCATACCGTTGCGCCATCCGCATACCGCTCTCCTGCTGCGCTCTCGATTTGCCGGCGTGCAGCAGGTATTTGGGCGCTATCTCTGCGGCAGCCCGCGCATAGGCCGAAGGTTGCTGGATGACCACCCGCAGGTTGGCCGCCACCGCCGCAATCTTGTAATTGCGCATCAGCCGGTTATACCAGTTCGGTGCGCTGTCGCCCTTGCGTTTCCCGCCGTTTAGCGTCTCCAAAAAATCCTTCAGATAATCCACGCCGCCTCTGCCCAGCGCCTTTTCCACGCTTTCCTTCATGGTTGTGCCGTCTTCGCCATGATAGTTCAGCCAGCGCTGCGCATCCTCCAGCGGCAGCACATAGGCAGCATAGGAAGTCATGTCGTCCATATGCCGGATATAGGTATCGATCACATCACCCAAAATTAACGCATTGCCCGCGCCCGGATTGGTCGACTGGCTCATGCCGATATTTTTCAGTCGGGCAATGCTGGATGCATCCACCGGCATCGTGTTCGTTTCCAGCGTATTGTTGTCTACGCGGATCGGCCAGTATCTCTGATCGGTAAATTTCTTTATGCCCCACAGGCTGAGCGAGACACGGTTGCCCCATTCGCTCCCGGTCGTCGCGCAGAAGTGCTGCAACATTTCCGCAAAGCGTTTCTGCGCTGGGGTCAGCATCTCGGTAATGGCATCGATGTCCGCTTCGCTTACCTGCTTTCGGCTCTGTTTTTTCACTTTTCTGCGCCCGGCAGTATATTCTTCCACGGTAATGCCACCCCGATAAATATGCCGCCTGCCCGCCTCCCTCTGGTTCAGCAGGTATAATTCCATGATCTGCCCTGTGGTCAGCCTGATCTGCGTTCCGTTTTCCAGAGTAAATATGGTGGTATTGGCCTGTTCTCCCGAAAGCGCCTTCAATTTGTCGCGCATACGCTTGCCCGGCAGCTGCTCTGCAGCCTGTTCCATGGCAGCGCTGGCTTCCTGCAACATCTGTATCTTGTGATCCAGCCCGCTCCGCAGGTTTTTGAAAATGCTGTTCTGAAAGGCCGGGCCCAGCTTTTCCGCAAAGGAGAAGGCATCCAGTTGTTGCAGGTTGAGCAGCTCATTCATGCCTTTCATGCGCCCCTGATACGCTTTTCTCTGTCTCAGCTCTTCCATGCTCTGCTGCGCTACGGCAGCCAGCCTGGTGCTTCTTTCTTCTGCCAGAATACGATCACTGTTGCGGATTGCCGCCCCCAGCAGATCCAGCGTTTCATCCAGCTTCTGCAATTCTGTCAGCTTCATCTCCCGGATCGAGCTGCCCGCCGTCTGTATGCGCGCTGCAATATCTTCGCCAATCGTGCGCAGTTGGGCAATGATGTAGGCATCCACCTGCATCTGCCCGCCTGACAGGTTGTATTCTTCCATGCGGGCGGCCAGTACCGCCGTCTGTTCCCGCCATTTCCAGGCTGCTTTGGAATCTTCCCGGAAACCGGGGTCGATCTTTTGCAGAAATTCAGCCACGGTATTGCGCAGCGCTTCCGGAATATGCTTTGCATCCGTGCCTGCGGAAATGGTGTGCATCAGCGCCCCGATTTTGCGCCGCACTGCCTGTCGCTTGCGTGTCGCCGCCTGCTTTTGGCGGTTTTCGGCCATTTTTGCGGCCGTCTTTCCGTAAAGCATCTGCTGCCGGGCATCTGCCGCCAGCCGCGTGCTGCTGCCCGCTGCCTTTTCCAGTGCCTTTCCCATCTCCTCCAGCAGTGTCCGCTCATTGCGTATCATCCGGTCATAGCGCGCATCAATTTCCGCTTTCACATCTTCCAATCGGGTAATCTCCGCGTCCAGTGCATAGCGCTGCATACCGCCCATCGCTTCCTGTTTCTGCGCCTGCAATGCCCGGATACGGCTGTTCTGTTCCCGCAATTCCGCCTTTCTCTGCGCTTCCCATCGGGTGATCTTTTTCTGTTCTTCCTTTCGCTTCTGTTTCAGCGATTCGTAATCCCGCTTTTCTTCTTCCTGTCGCAGCCGCTGCCTCTGTCCGGCTTCCCGTTCGCTTTCCCGGGCATATCGCTTCGCATATAACTCCATTTGCCGCGCCAGCATTTTAATCGGGGTCAGGTCGGCATATTCTGCATATAGGTCTGCAAAAGCCACCGTTGCCGCCTCATCCAGATTCATGGCAAATTCGTTGACATAGAAATTTTCCTTTTTCACCGCCTGCACCGCATCATATAGCGCGCTTACCATGTCCCCTTCCGTGCTCTCCGCCGGAAATAGCTCCGGCGCCAGTCTGTGTAACTCCTGCCAGGCAATATCCAGCGATGTGCCGCCCGGCCCCAGGCTGGTGCTGCCGAAAAGCTGCCGGCGATATTCGCCGTAGCTGCCAAAAATTGCCGCCGCTTCCTCTTTCTGCGTTTCCGTCAGCGTCATTTTCTGCTTCAGCAGCTCCCGCACCGGTGCATATTGCGCATAAGCAGCTTTGTCAAAGGTGCTGCTCTCAGCCAGCACGCCTTTCATCGCCCGCGCGCCTTCCGCCAGAAAAATATCCGCATCAAAGTTTCTGCCTGCCTCGTCAAAGATGGTCTGTAAATCAGCTGCCAGCTTTTCTGCCGCATATCCGCTGTGAAATCTGCGTATCGCTCTGCCCGCCAGCTTCTCCGCTGCCTCCCGGGTCATCTGTCTGCCCGCCTTCAGTCGGTATTGCCTGTCCAGTGTGCTGCGCAGCTTTTCCAATTGTTCTGCCTGCTGCTCATCGTTCGGTTGGATTATCACTGCTGCCTCTGTGGATTTCAGAGAATAGCGAATTTTGTTTTTTTCTTTGAATGCCTTGATTTCCTGCCGGAACTGTGCTACATTTTCATTAAGAGATGTTGTCGTTATATTTCCTACACTCGTTGTGTTGGCAATCACTGGCGGAACATCTCGTTTTTCGTTAATATCCAAAATATTTCCATTATCTATGGCATTTTGGATTATCTCACTCCATGCTGCCCTTCCGTCATTTGCTTTGCGCTGCATGTTTCTTTCCGCTATTGTTAATACAACATGCGGGCGCCGTTCTCTTTTTCCATTTTCCGTCTTATTCGCATAGAAGCTGAAAATTGCGCTGAGAGGATTTCCGTCAGTCCCTCTTTCGTGAAGCATCATAATAATCGTTGGGTTTCCATCATTATTTTTTGTCTTCATCGTTATGATCGGATTTTCCAGCCCCATAATCGCATCTGTCATGCGCTCCAGCCCCAGTGCATGAAAATGAACATCCTTTCCCCGATTCGTGACAGGTCTGCCATCTTGCAATGCCTGCTTTTGCGATACCATGTTCTCATAGGCATGGTTTCTCTGAATAAAGAAATCTCCTTCAATCCCCAGCAGGTTCGTTATATAGTGTGGCATTGGGCCTACGCGGATCAGGTTATCAAAACCTGTATCTGCATGATCCAGCGCGTCATACAGCGCAGTCTGCACTTCCCATTCTTCATAGGCTGTCTCTGTGGATTTCAGAGAATATTTCTTTTTGTCCGCATCATCTTTTTCTATTTCTCCGTATGCTTCGCGTACGGCGCCGTCTGGGGATGTTCCGGATCGACCGGATCGTATAAAATCCCGTTGTCCCCCTTGTATGGCCAGCGATGATCCACTTTCCCTCTCAAAATTTCTTCCGGTATCCTGTTCGGATATGCCTTGCACCGAAGACTCCGGAGAATGTAATTCTTGCATGACGCGCATTGCCGCGCCGCGTTCACCGGAATCAGTGTCGCCTCTTCTCTCCAGCCCATTTTCTGCAACCTCCTGTAATATGATTTTCGGATTCCCATCCTCAGCGATGGTCACTTCATCGACAAAGAACATCGATTCCCGCCTGTACAACACTTCCTGCTCTACCGTAGAGCCGAGTGAAGAAGCGGAAATATCTCTGCCCGAATGGCCATCAATCTCTATATGTACTACATTATCCCCCTCCAGCATATATCCGTCAACTGCTTTGGATGAAGAAGTATATGCATCATAGGTAATCATTGTATTCGGCACATGCATATTCAGGAAGGCATTCCTTGCTGCACGGCCCTGCCGATAGAAGGTGATGTTCCGATAGGTTTTTCCTTCATAGACTGGCAGTTTGTCCAGGGCGCTGTCTATTTCTTTCATCAGATACATGTCAGCCTCCGAAAGTTCCGCCCCTGAATACAGCTTCTCATTCAGAAGATACGAAGTAAGCCCGGATTTGTAGCTGCGGATTGCGTATTCCTCTTCTTCGGTAAGCGTTTGTTTTTCCTTTTCAGAATATTCTTTAGCATCATTTCCTTCGTTTTCGCGTATACTGGGATTGTCATTCAGTATATTTTGTAATATACTAATGACAGAAGGTGCAGCTTCGCTGCCGGGATTGACGCCGTTCTTTACGGGGCCCCCGGTCTTGAACAGCGATTGCTGCCCTTCTTTGTTTATGGCCAATACTTCATGAACATACAAACGATCCGTTTCAACATTTTTATTAACAACAACCCCCATCAGATAGCTCTCTGTTCCGATTTTAATGGGGGCAGCCAATATTACCGTATCATAGCCACGATTTTTCCAGTCATATCTGATATCCACAATTTTTCCGTTGCGTATCACCTCCGGAATTGCCATGAAAGCAGCAGCCTTCCTGCGCCCGATTCCATGGGCAATATCATCTTTGATACCTCTGCGATCCAATACGATATCTCCAAGCAGCGCATGATGTACGCTATTCCCTATTTTTGAGAAATATGCAGCAATCATATCCGGCAAAGATATTTCGCTTTTTGCAAATTCATTGCCTGTCAGTTTGGCTACTGCCTCCATTTGGGCAATTTCATTTCGATTTGCCTGTATATCAATGCTGTATTTCTCCGCAAAATCAGTTTCCAACCTTGGAGAAAGTTTCTTTGCTTTTTTAGAAGTTGTTTCTGCTTGGCCGTTATTTTGCAGCCCCTCCATGGCGTCAAACATCGCCTGCCGGATCTCCTCTATGGCTCCTGCGCGCTTCTCCAGCAGCTCTGTCTGCCGGAAATCCACCTCTCCTTTTATCGCCGCAATCGTCCGCTTCAGGTATTCGCGGAGGTTGTCCAGGATGCGCATAAAGGCTTTTCTCACCTTTGTATCCCGCGCCAGAAACCGCTTCGCAAATTCCTCTGCCGTCCGCCTGTCGTTCAGTATCACGCCGACTGCATTCGCCACCAGCTCTTCCTCTATCTCCTCCGCTTCCCTATATCCCCTTTGCTCATAGCGCAGGATATCCTCTCTCACCTGCTCCTGTGCCTTCTCCTCCTGCAGGTATTTCATCACGACTTCCGCAAGCTGCTCATATCCCGCCCGGTTGTTGGCTGCTATGTCATGCACTGCCTCATGCAGCATGATGGTCAGGTATCCCTGTTGTGTGGCGTCCAGTGCCAGGTGATAGCTGTTGTCCCTCGGATCAAAATATGCGTTGGCTCCGCGCTCTGCTCTCTGCCCGGCTATCTCTCCATCGATGCTGTCCTCTATATATACCGTGCGATCCAATACCTGCGCCGCTATATCCAGGATGCGCAGCGTATCCTGCTGCTCCGCCGTCAGCGTTCCGCTGTAATGGTGCACCAGCCGCTTGGTCTCCCCGGCAAATTTTTCCTTGCGCAATGCGGTATCTTTTTTCCCTTTTTGGCGTATATTAGGGTTGACAGTATTTTCGCCTTGCGTTATTCTGTTATTGGAAGTAGTACTGTTACGCAGAGGAATAGTGGAGCTTTTGCTCCCTCTGGAACTCAGATTACTTCCTTTTTTATATTTTGCATAATCTCGATTAAATCTTTCCGAAGAAACCCCGATCATATTTTTGAATTGGATTGAATTTCTACTTTTTGATCCCGCTTCAATAATCACCAATTCACCATTTTCTAATGTTTTTTGCAGAGAAATTCTCATATTCCCATTTTTATAATGTATAGCATAAATCAGCGAATCGTAACTATCTACATAATTAGCTATATTTAAGTAGTCTTCAATACTGAGGTCGATATTTCCATCTTCCTTAGCTTCAAGATGCTCTTCATATGCATGCTTGATATCATTTGCTACCAATTCCATATATGCGCCGGAAATATCAATCTTTCCATTGCTGTATTCTCTTACATCTGCAGCCAAACGCGATCCGACCATTGCATATGCAGCTGTGGGAAGCCTTTCTCCGGCAATGGCCTGCCGAATGTATTCCGTCATATCCGTTTCACTGGTCAGCAGAATTTTTTTGCCTTGTGCTAATGCTTCTGTTTTTGCTCTGTTCAGGCGCTTCCCAGTTTTTAAATAATCTTGCAGATCATGTTCTTCCAAATATTTGACAGAGAATTTTTGGAGCCCGTCCGCTTTCCCATTGGTCTCCCCGGCAAATTTTTCCTTGCGCAATGTGGTATCTTTTTTTCCTTTTTGGCGTATATTAGTATTGCTAAAATCTTTACTGTATAGTATACTTTTAGCAAAGATGTCATCACTAATGGACTCCGGCACACTTTGCTGCCGTGCACTCTGTATTAGTGCTCTGACATCTTTTTCATTTTCCGGATATATTACTTTTACATCCTTCAGTTGCTCCAGATATCTTTCCTCTGCTCCAAAAGCCGACTTCACCTCATTCAGCATATTGTTTTCGATGGAAAGCACATTTCCTTTTGAAATACTCACCGGTATTATAACCCGATGATTCTTCTGATCTACCCATTCCGTGAATAGGATCCGGCTGCTCTCTCCACGCGCTGCATGTTTTTTCATTTGATCCGATACATTTTCCGTGATTGCCAGCGGCTTGGCGATCTGATAAATCAGGTTTTTAATCACCGAAAAGCCCAGGTCATGTCGATTCTTTCCGTCTGTATTGCCCAGGTATCCGTATGGATATGCGATTTTCGTCAAATTGGATGCATCTATCATAATGGGTGCATTCGCAAATCCGGCCTTCAGCAGCAGTTCATTGGGCATGCCCAGCATAACATTACGGGTTTTTTCATCCCGCATCGCCTCATCCACTTCGTTCCGGTAGCGCGCCACATTCCGGTCGTCCGTAATATCCATATCCATGGATTGCCGTCTCGTTGCCGCCTTAACTGCTTGCCAGCGCTCGTAATTTTTCCGCTCGATCGCTTCGATGGATTCCGTTTTTATCGAATATTTGATTCTGGATCCGATCGCTTCCTCTTCCCTGTTTTCTACCGGCTCCGTTTCGGGTAGCCCGTGTTTACTTTCCCCCGCTGCATAGCTGTTGCGCCCGCTGTAATAGGCCGAAAGCGCTTGCGCTTCGCTCAATCCCGCTTCTTTTCCGTATTTCACCGCCGCCGCTTCGCTGCTCCCGTTCGCCGCCCGGTTGTATACACCTGCCCAGCCGTTGGTATATATGCCGATGTCGCGCCCATCGTAACCGCTCACATAGGCTCTGCCGCCCTCGGTGCCAAATAGCTCCGCATTTTCATATAGCATGCCCATCCGCTCTTCCGCAAAGCTCAGCTCCTCCAGCGCAGTCGTGTTTCCGTCTGCGGTCTTTACATAGGTTTTGCCGTTCGCTTCAATGCGGTCTATGCCCGTCGCTTCGGTTCGCGCTCCGTCCGCCCGGTAAGTGACCTCTGTCCGCCCTGCTGCTTCTCCCGTTTTGCTCTGCTGCGCTGCGGCAGTGTCCTGCGCCTGTGCAGAAGCCTGTGCCGCTTCCACCTGCTTTTTCGCCGCTTCATAGCGTGCCCTCGCATCCTCCTGCAGCGCCCGGTTTTCTCTTTCCCGTTCCTGCAATATGTTCTGCTGCCCGCCGTTGTACTGCATCACGGTCTTGCCGCCTGCCAGCACGCCGCCCGAAAGTGCGCCACCCAACGCTGCCAGCCCGATTTCCCCGGCAATCTCTGCGCTTGCGGCTTTTTTCGCCTCTGCTTCCTCCATGCCCTGTGCCATATACCGTTGGACTGCCTGCTGATAGTTGGAGAGTCCTCCGTTAATCAACTGGTCGCTGAGGTTGTTGGTCAGTTCCGTAAATGCCTCTTCCGAGGCTTCCACGCCCGCCTGCTTCAAAATGTTGCCTATTGCATCCCGCAGGTTGTCTGTATCTTTCAGTCGAATCAGGCTGTCCAGCGATACTTTTTCAAAAAGCACTTCCGCCGCCCCTGCCGCCGCGCCGCCCCATGCCGCCTGCTCGTTGCTTCCGCCCCGCTGCAAAATCTCTCTCGAAGTATCGGATGCACTTCCCAGCCCCATCAGCGCCAGCGAAGTCGCTTCTCCAAAGCCCATAAAGAAAAGGTTCTGCGCGATGGAAAGCCCCGTCTGTGTGAGAAATTTTCCCGCATCGCTCATATCCCGTGTCAGGCCCTCCGTCGTCGCTTCGGAGGCGATATTGGGCGCAAACCAGCCTGCATTGGGGTCTATCGGCTGATATTCGTTGTTTACTCGGTTGGCAATATTCTGCACCGCCGTATATCCGTAGCCCAGCGGCTTCCATAATCCCGCGCCCACATTCATCATCATTCCCGCAATCGGGTGCGCATTGGCCGTATCCGCCAGCCGTTCATGCATCTGCGCCGCATAGCGCCGATTCAGCTCCGGTTTCAGCCATTCCAGATATTCCTCCCCTTTGGTCAGCCCCTGCTGCGCCACAATCGTATTGTAGATCTGCCGTTCGGCTTCCTCCATCCCGCTGTAAAGGTTCTCCTTGAGGTTTGTCCAGGTGCCGTTTACCAACTGATAGGTTCGATCCTTCAGCCCCGGTAAATATGCGTCCTCTTTGCGTGTTTCATAGATGCGCTGATATTCCAGCCCCTTTTCATAGCGCTCCCGGGCATAAATATCCCGATTGACCTCGTCCAGCTGCTGCTGATTCAATTCCTGTTTTCTGATCAGCCCGTCAATCTGTTCCTGTTGGGAAATGGTGTCATATTGCAGCTTTTCCTGCTCGATCCTGTTTCTGTTTTCCGTATAAATCTCTCTGATCCGTTGCAGGCTTTCCATGTCCAGTCCGGCAATGCGCTCAGCTTCCTTTTGCGCAGCTTCTGCGCTTTTCTGCTGCTGTTGGTATGTGCCCAGCGCTTCCCGATCCTTTTTCGTCTGTGTGCGGATCTGTTCTAATTCCCCGACCTGCCGCCAGTAGGTCTCATATGCCTGTGGATTGGCCTGGTAATCGTAGCCCGCTCCATTCCGGCGCAGTTTGCTTATCGTCCGGTCAAGTTCTTCGAGCTTCCGATTCAGGCTTTCCATGTCCAGCCCGGCAATGCGCTGTTGTTCCTGCGTTGCGGCATAATCCGCTTCACTCTCCCATTGCTTCCAGTAATCTGCTGCCGAAGTATCCTTTGCCATGTTGGAGAGGATTCCGGCAATTTCCTTTGCCTGCTTTTTATATGCCTGCCCCTGTTCAGAAGAAATCCCTCCTGTGGCAATCAGGTTGTCAATTGCGTCCCGCTGCTGATTCCATTCATTGCGCAGATTGCCAAAGCGCGCGGCATTCTGTGCCTGATAAGCGGAAAATTTTTTGCCGGAATCATAATCCTTTGCTTTTTCTGCCAGTTGATTGTAATCGGAAATAGCCTGATGGGCATGATTCAGCCATTGCTGATAGGAATCAAATCCTGCCAAATCTGTTTTGCTTTCGGAATTTAAATATTCATGATATGATTTGCGTTTAAATTTTACCGTAGAATCAGGTTGTGTATTGGTTTGTGTTCCGCCGTTGTTTACAGAGCCTGTATTCTGTCTGCGATATTCCTGATATGATTTACGCTCAAATGCCATTTTCTATATCCTCTTTATCGGTTGTTGCTGGATTGAAATTTCTGTAAATAGTCCCAGACTTCATCCGTGTCGATCCCCTGCTTTGCCAGCGTTGTCATATATGCATCCAGCTTTGTGCTGTCCTGCTCCATCGTGTAATATTGAAGCGCCTGAATTTTCTGTTCCCGGGATGCACTTTTAGTAGGCTCTGTGCTCTTACTGCTTCCGCCACTCCTGCCGCTGCTGCCGCTGCTCTTTGCAGCCTGCGCCTTCTGCCAGTCAAATTGTTCCCGCTGGAAATCATAATCCTGCTGATTCCAGTAATCCGCATTTTCTGCCGCCGCCTGCTGCTGCCAGTAGGAAAGCATATTCTGATAATCCGTATAATCAAAGTTCTTTTCGTTTTGCCAGGCATCATTCGCCATGCTGTAGCGGGTATAGTAGTCATTCAGCGCATCCTGATAGCGGCTGTAATCCGTATTTTCCCGATCCGCTGCCAGGCTGTACTGATTCAGCAGCGCTTCTCCCTCCTGTCGGTAGCGGTCGTAGGCATTGCTTTGCAGCTCGGGTACAATCTCATTGAGTTGTGTCAGATATTGCTGATAAGCCTGATTGCCCGCGGTCGATGCATAGGAGCTCCCATAGCCTCCGGTCAGTGCAGTCGCCTGCCCCATGGTGTCCTGCATGGCCTGTTTGCCCAGATTCATCGCTTGCTGCCTGTATTGCTGATAGAGGGGATCTGCGTTCATGTCGTAGGAAAAATCCTCCCGGTTCATGATCTTGTCGTATATCTCCTGTATCTGCCGGTCATAGGCGGAAGTATAGGCTTCCGGCCTGCTGTCCAGTATGCTCTGCAACTTTTCATAGGCAGTATTGACGCTGTCGGAAGGCGTGTATCCGCTCTGATATTTGCTCAGATTGGCGCTGGTGCCTGCCGAGACGCCCTTTAGCGCATTGCTGCTCTCCCCGCCGCTTCCGGCATTGCTGTTTCCGGTATTTCCGGTCGTCTGCCCGCCAAGGGCGCCCAGCGTTCGGCTGCCGGCAATGCCGTCTGCCGTCAGGTTGTTTTTGCTCTGATAATCCTTTACCGCAGCCAGTGTTTTCGCACCGTAAATGCCATCCACCGCCAGGTTGTATCCTGCGCTGTTCAGTTGTGTCTGCAATTGCTTTACCGCTTCACCTCTGGAGCCGTTTTTTAAAACTGTTGCCATTGTTTATCCCTTTCCTGTCGTAAAGTAAAACTCATTTTCTCTATTGTGCTGCTTTTTTCCTGTTTTTTCGCCCACAGAATTTCCAAAAAAGGATGGGTTCCCCCATCCTTCCTATTTCCATTTTCCGACGACAAAGCCCTGCAATCGCGTATAGGCGGCATTGCCGTTGGTGTTCATCGAATATTGCTGCACGCTGATATCCGTGCTGCCCCAGTTCCCGCTGCATCTTGTCCATCTCGCATAATCTGTGCCGGTATCGCCAAACGAAGCATAGATAGTAGATGTAACAAGTGGTATGCTTATACTTACTGTGCGCCAGTACAGGCTGCCCAGCGCTTCCCATGCCGGCATGGTAATTCCCAAATTCATCGTATAGAGAAGCATGAGCCCGCTTGCAAATTTCATGTATTCCCAGCTCCCGTCCACGCCCGCTTCCACAATATGATCCGCCATGCCGTTTCCGTTCACCGAGAGGCTGCCCAGTATGTTCAGGTCCGCATTCAGCTGCACCGGCCACTCCACCTCCAGCCCCTGCTTTTCGCTCATCTTGCCCAGCGCCATCCCCCGCCCGTCGGCACGGATGTTGACAATGCGCTCCGCCGTCTGCAACAGGCCCCCATAGCTGCCGGTGGTAAAGGCATCGGTGATTTCCAGCGAAAGTTCATAGGTGCTGCTGATCGCAAAGCCGGAAAGCAGGTTGTCCTGCCCGGCGGCAAGCGCCGTCGAAGTGCTCCATCCGCTCTCTCCCTGTGCGCGGTATTTCAGTTTTACCTGTGCGCTGTTATGCCCTCCGCAGGCGGAACACTGCTGCGTAAAATACACCTTCAGAAAAATGCCGTTTTCATCTGCCGCCCCCGTGCTGTCGCAGCGCTCCATCGAAATGTGCTCCAGCTTCGGGATCGCATAGGCTTCCACCGCAATGCTCACCGTTTTTTCTTCCGTCTGCCGGCCTCTGCTGTCGGTCGCACAGGCGGT
>ULNX01040414.1_pt1 | contig 13978 bp, 22 predicted proteins | sample 1952061 | NCBI WGS metagenome assembly ULNX01 (sample SAMEA4835588, study PRJEB28245) | human gut metagenome | biome: gut microbiome; material: fecal sample | place: Denmark | collected 2008 | reverse complement strand
TATGATTCTTTCGTAACATATCAAATCCTTCTTGTCCGATTAAATATAAAACGTAATCCTCGTATACTGCATCCATACCTCTACTACAACCAGTCACAATCTCGTGAAATAAATCGAGGTCTTTTACTAATAGTCGAGTTTCTTCTGTGATTTGTCCGTTATCATCACATGTGAATGTAACGAGCTTTCTCAATTCTGGAAAATATCCTTTAAATTGATTAGGCGCAGGATTCACAAACCATTCAGATTTGTCAACATGTTCTGGATACTTCTCGTAAATATAATCTGTCAACTTACATTTATACCAATCGTTATGTCTCATGGTAGATCAGTCTCCTTTTTTATTCGCTAATATCGAATTGCACTTTAACACCGCATTTATTAGCACCATTGGGATATCTGCCGTCGTTCTCTATGTTAATATCGCAATCTTTGTATTCGCCGTAGATACTTCTTTTGCAATTTCGACAGTATACTTTCTCCATTATTTCCAAGATACTATCCTTATCAATAGATTTAACGCCAGCTAGTTTATTCTCTTTGATTACTGAACACAATTTTTCAACGCTTCTTATGCCTGCTCTAAGAAGAGTGTTAGTTGCTTTTGTTGATAATTTAAGTTCATCAATATACATCTCAGTCTCCTTTTTATTTAATCTTCTTAGCCTTACGTTCCTCGTATTCTTCTTTAGAAATTTCAGTCCAACCTCTAGGCTCGTCTCCCTCTGGCTCTCTGAAGAATCTATTAATCTCGATGCGTTTCTGTTCGCCATCTTCTTCTTTCAGACAATATAAGACGCCCATAGTGTCATAGTCACCGTTCTTCGGATCTACTAAGAATTCCTCAGTGACCACCCTAATCGGTTTACCAGGCATATACGGCATTGTAATCGGAAACATGTCCGCAATAATACGAGATATGAAACCGTTCTGCCAAGCTGAATCTGGATTGTTTACATCTACAGAGTAACAGTAATCGTTATTGTGATATCCAACCCTGCCATCATCATAAACGTCTTTAAACAATGCTGACATACGTTTACACTGATATGTTATATGGTCGTCTTGTTTATTCCAGCGATGTCCTTCTTTCCAAACATCCTCTGTATCTTCAATAGGAGTAAGAGGTTGTCCGTCGATCAAACGGTCAAGAATAGCTTTCGTAAATCTTATACTCATTCCGCTATGCCCATCCTCGCACAAACTCTCAAAAGCTTTCAATGCACTTTCATAGCAAGCACAACCGTAGTCGAATTCTCCCTCTTTCCTCTCTGGATTTTCTCTCTTACAAGCGATTTCCACCTCTCGCTTTGCCCATTCTAATAAACTCATAAATTATCTCCTTTCTTTCAGATCACACCTAACTCACGCATATAATCCATATGACCTTTACGTGCAATTAGGTATTCATCTTCAAGACCCATATTAATCAGGTCTTCCATTTCCATTCCGAAGCAGCCTAATACATCTCCGTCACCGTCGTAGTTAATCGCATATTCGTGATTATCCATCTCGTAACGGAATGCTGCTACTGCAAAATCTTTATCTTTTAATGCTTCTAATGTTTCTTTACGTTGATCTTTCAACATTTGAATATATCTTGGAGCGTCTTTCTTCAACACAATATCGCCAATACCAGAAATAGTTACACATTCAGAAACGTCTTTTGCTCCTAATTTCTCTAATGCTTCTTTTAACTGTTTTTCGTCAAACGCATAAGCAATAGGAAACTTTTCAATTTCTTTACGATGTTTCTCTACTAGGTTGATATAATCTTGTGTTCTTAACATGATAGAACAACTCCTTATGTTTATAAATTCGTGAAGAGCAACCAACCCTCCACACGACAACCCCACATAATACGTCCACTTTCTATCGTGTTGCCTTCCCATAAAATCTTCACTTACTCTCAGCTATTTTTCACATCAGTTCAAACAGAAAAGAGCCTCAGCTAATATAGCCAAGACTCCCCTGTCTGTTATACATGAAATCCCATTTTTACCTTTTCGGGTTCTTCTTCATGTTGTGATTTGTCATTGTACTTCACACCAGTTTCTTTGCAGATGCTTTGTGCTGTTTCGTTTCCTTTACCAGCCATAAATTTCAGAGTTCCACGTGCAATTCCGTCCAATGCGGAATCCACAACGCCTCCTGCCATTTTGCCTAATGTTAATCCAAAACCTACAGCAAAAGCTATCTTACGAATACTCTTCGTGTTTAGTACTAATTCGTATTTGTCACTCATTTTTGTTTCCTCCTTAAATATAAATAGTTTTCATGCTACTCATAAAGGAGTATGTTTTTGTCGCGTATTATTTGTTCTTCGCTTTACTGTAATTCGTGTAGTCCTTCTTAGGCTGCTGATTTGGGTTGGCTGGTGTCTCTTCTTTCTTCTCTGGGTCTACCGGATTTTCTACTTTGTTTTCCTCAGATTTCTCACCCGGGATTTTTTCAGGTTCAGAATTTGTGTTTACTGGTGTTTCTACCGGTTTACTAACTGCTTCACCGATTTTCTTACCATCTGTTTTCAGCTCTTTCCACTGAGACACAAAATTCTCACTTTCAACGCTACGATATGCAAATGTACATTTATATTTCTTTCCTGTACTCTCGTCAGTATAAATATCTCCAATTGCTGCCTGTAATGCTGCACTAGGTGCTCCTGTTCCTGTTAAATTAGTCATATTTCTTCTCCTCCTAAAATATAAATAATGAATTTAATAAAAGACGCCTCCAATCACTGATAAATGACCGAAAGCGCCTACATAACGTATATTAATCTTCTGGATGCTCCTCTTCTGCAAATCTAGCAGCGAAACGATCAACCTCCTGAGTTACCCACATTGCCTGTACATAAGCTGCACGGAATGGTCTACCGCTGATTTCATCATCATACGGTCTGATATCAAGATCCACACCCACAATATCGATATCATCCAGCATACCTACTGTGACTTCATTCAGAGGAACTGTGTTATGTCCTGATTTCAAATAGATCTTTGGTCCCCTATCATTGAATTTTAGTTTTACCGGAAGATAGATAAACGGTTCGTCTCCTTCCTCACGTGGTGCTTTGATTTTTACATTCCAGCCTACTCCAAGACGGTTTGTATCATTCATCAGAGCATCAGCCATTTCTTCCGCTGTTACTTCTCTCTTCTCATGACCGTCATCAAGAGTACCACCTGCGATAATCATAGCGAAGTTACGATCCCCCTCACGGTTATACTTGTCTGCTAATCCTTTAAAGTTTCTGAAAATGATTCTAGCGTCGTTGATCTCCAATACTGATCTTGGTGCAAAAGTTACTTCCATAGTTTTTAATCTCCTTTTTCTCTTTAATAATTTTTGGATAAGTTTTGGTTTACGAGTTACATTTTTATAAAGAAAAGAGAAGCCCTTAATTGGACTTCCCGTTCTTCATACAGTTTTTTAATATTTTTGTTTGTTTAAGTGTACAAACATTAGTTGCCATGTTATCCACGATAAGCAATCCTACTAAGACTGCCCATCCCGGAATCTCTACACTTCTGTTTTTACCTTTAATTATCATAAATATCACACTCCTTTCCTATAAAGGACCGTGTTTATTTCGCGAACCGAATATTTCGTTCTTATACGTATGCATCATATATTTAACGGTATAGTCAAGATCTCTCTTAGAACTATCTATTAATGCATTTCTTTCAAACTCCGGCATCTTCATAAACAGTCGAACGAGTTTAAAAGTTGTTCGTACATAAAATATAAATTTATGCATATCAACACACCTCCTAACCGTGATATAAAACCGACAAAGCAATACGACGAATCTTTTCCTGCTCTGATTTGTTCAAATCGTAGAACAGAGTAAAACCCGTCGCGCCGTTATAATCATCTTTGAATTGTTTGTAATACATGCTTGATTTCCACAACTCTGGATATTGATTCTTTAGTCGTACTAATTCTTTTGATTTCGCATCGTAATATTTATCGCTGATTATATTGTTGTTTAGTTCATAGTAAATATAAGAATGTACGAGTATGAATCGTTGTAGGAAGTCTATGTATTCTTGTGTTGATAAGTTGTTTGGAATCATTATTGATCACCTTCTAATAGAACGGTATCTCTTCCGGATCTTCGTCAAACGGTACTTCCTCATCGGTATCGATTGGAATATTCATAAAATCCATAGTGTCTTTTGGTTTCTCAGACGGAATATATGGATCGTCAGAAACGAACCACTCAAAGTCCCCGTACTTAGATATATCTTCCACTGCCGCATCCACCAGCGACATATAATACGATTTATCCACATTATCCTCTTTTTTAAGTTCTTTGACCATTTCCGACTCAAGCCATCGGTATCCGGTTGTTCCGGTTGCGGCGTTGTACTTATCGTTTTGCTTGCGATATAACACAGCCCCACCACAACCTGGTTTAATTGGACAGAATTGACCTACTTTTCCAACAAAACAATAGTTATGTCCTTTTTCTATTTTTTCGTTCAATTCATGACAAGTGCCTTCAAATGTTGTATCGGATATAAGTCCTTTTTTATACTTATCCTCAACTTTGTCTAACTGCTTCTCGTATTCTGACACGTCAGGTAAATCTTCATTTTTGTCCAAATAAAGAACACCTTTGTTTGTTGATTTCGTTTCACATAGATCTTCAAATACGATTGGTTCTTTACTAAATAATGTCTTGAACACATAAGGAACCTGAAACTGTGCGGCAGTTGCTGTCCATTGTCCACCGTGCTTTTTATTGTCACCTGGCACATAGCCGTATAATGCTTCACACTGTTCTGAAGTGGCATACTTAGCGATATAAGCACTTTTGTTCGTCAGGCACATGCGTTCATAAGTTGCTTCATGTTCGAACGTATAACTATATTTTTCTGCAAACTCCATACAAAACTTAATGATTTCTGGTGTAGCATCTGGTATCTTAATCGAGTCTGTTCGTATACTAGCTACAGTGAAACCACGTTTTTTGACTTCATCCTGTAATGTTCGCATAAATAAAGCTCCGCGAAGGGCTACGATATTGTTCGTGTTTCGATTGTCTCTGAATGGATTTTCGAATTCTGCTGAAGTTAATCCATAACAACTATTTATGGCCACTTTAGCTGCTTTTTGTAAATCATTAGCCGTCGACTCGTCATCCAAATATTTTGCCAATCTTCCACCAAACATTTTTCTAGCAGTATCATAGTCACCGTGTTTAATGGCAATACGTACGTCCATCAGATCTTTGAAATTTTGAGTGTACTCCCCAAAAGCGTTAAGCGCGATGATGGAGTGAGGGTGCATGGAAGCGATGTCTAGCAACGCCACATTTCCATACATTCCTTCCTCACCATAAATATAACCGCCTTTACCAACATCGGTACCTCGATACATGTTGTGAAATTTTTTATCAGTATCAAAGAATACCGATTCGTAACCAGGAAAGGAATTTATTATCTTCGTCTGCATACAATATAGCCTCCTCTCTTCCAGCAGGTTCGATGATATAATTTCTTGCAATATTGTCCTCATTGAGCAATGCATCGACAACTCGTTCACGAGGAATATGGAGCTCGTATGTTAGTTCCTGTATATCACTAAAATATGCCTCTTCTCCAGTCCATCGATCGGTGATGCATATACCGAGCAAACGCGGTTCACTTATATCAAATCTAAATTCACCATTCTCTGGAAAACGAAAATGATATCCTCGATGTTGTCTTTGACGACCAGTTTTACAATCATGAATGCCTGATACAGTACCCCCGATTGCTCTGGCGCAATCTGAAGCCGATTTAAAAATCTCACCGGTTTCCAGTATCATTACTTCCTCCGTCGGACGTAGACCGTTTTTATAAGCATGAATCATGTTTTCACTTTTTGTTGTCCAATATAAATTAGATACACGATTGTCCGACTTATTTCCGTTGTCATGATTTACTTCCGGCTTATTTTCTGGATTTGGAATAAATGTTTCCGCCACTATTCTCTGAACTAAGTGATTTGAGTTCTTTGATTTGCGATTTCTATAGTCGTCAACACTCACGACCCAGTAACCATTGTTATTTTTGTGCCATTTACAATATACAAGTTTTCCATTTTTATTTTTTACGATTAAACCTGCGTCAGACACGTATAAATCTGGTATATACGGATGGTCTCTCCATTCACAATGAAACGGAAACATTTCATACAACTCATGAAGAACGTCGTCATTTAACGGATGATCGAAGTCTATCTCTACAACTTCAATATGATATCCGCGACAACTTTTAACTTGACCATTTAAATACATCGTTATCATAGATGGATTCACGTTCAAGTACTCGGCGCACTGTGTTCTGGTTTCAAATATTTCGCCAGTTTCGATAACTCGAAATCCAACGCCATTTACACGATTTTTGTATTTCCTGTTATTCATTAAATCTCCTTTCTAATAAAACTGTTCTCCAGTGGCTAAATCCGTATAAACTAATTTCGGATGTCGTTCTGTTCCAAAAATAATTCGAGTAGTTAATGAATTTGTCGAACTATTAACACTCATACCAGCCAAGTCCGCCAGGATCTGTCGAGCAGTCCAATCTCCTTTCAAATGATTAAATACCGCTTCCGTTGCGAGAACATCGTCATCGCAGTATTCGGCAACTTTTGTCCATAATTCTTCAGGGACAGGATCATCCCATGGAAGTCCGAGTTCATGATGTTTAAGTCCTAATTCTATCTCCCACTTTTTAAGGCCCTGTTTATTCGCAGCAAAATCCCATACGTCAGTGTATGAAATGTTATATGCTTCTCCGAATGTGTATTTTGAAGCTTCACCTCTCGGAGCATTAACGAGTTTTTGAGACAACTGATAAATCTGCTCGTTCGTATAACCGATTAGGCACGCCCAAAGCATGTGATTATCGTATCGCCTATTATTAAATCCAACCAACTTAAATTTAATCAGATTCTCAATCTCAGCAGGTCCAGGATTAATCAAACGTACGACTGGCTTTCCTTCACCCGCAATCTTGTAATTAACCAAGAACAGATTCGGAAAGACCTCCACATCATAAAATACCAGGTCGTCAATCTCACTATCATTCACAGTCTCACTCGCTTCTTCAGACTTGAATTTCATTTGACCAACAAGCTTCAAGCAAGTGTCTGCCTGATTACTACTACTAGCTGCCAGCATATAAATCGCATTCCTCATATCGCTGACATCATACCCGATTCCACTTTCATAAGCTTCCTCTAAGGTTTTATAAATCATGTCAATACTCGGTTTCGTATTACCCATGATCTCTTTATTAATATGGCGTTTAAGAATAGAACGTAACATCTTCTCATTCTTAATACCATCAAAATTCAACACTGTAGGTTTACCTCCTTTCATTGGTAGCCCGGAACTAATCGTCGCTATCGGCAAGTTATTACATTTCGATAACCGCCTCCTCAACGAACTATTCCCGGTAAATACCTTAACCTCGATATCCTCATCATAAATACGACTAAGCTGTGAAGCATCTTCTCCAGTATAAATATAATGAAGATGAATACCGTTTCCACCTTTACTCACCTCAGCATAAGTCGCCGGCCATTTACTTGCTTCTAAGAGATTCTTCTCAAAGCACTTATTGCCGTCTTTATCTTTAATATCGAAGTCAATTACAATATGATTCTCCGGAACTCGTACATAGTGTACTTTTGACGTATCAATATCCGACAGTTTCGTCTTAACATTCTCCCACTTCTTTAATGGTTTCTCAGATTCTTCTGTCGTTGCGTACTGCGCCGGACAATCAGCGCATTCCTTGTCAAATACAGATTCCTGTTCTGAAAACTCAATAAGCTGCACGTCAGGTTCTTCTGTTTTCTTTGCAGTACGAGAACCAAGTTCTTCTTCGAAAATATCAGTGCGAAATCCACTATAATAATTTAACAGTTTCGTTCCGTCTTCCTGATCTATCCTACTTTCAAAATTCCAAAAGTAATTTTTCAGTTCCTCTTTAAAGTTCATTTTCGAAGCTGGATAATTTACTTTCGCTTCTTCAACATACTGCTTATACATTTCCCAAGCTGCTTTAAGAGTTGTACCGTCTTGTTTACGAAATACAGAATATGAATCGCATACGAAGTTATAGAAATCGTTTGAAGCACTCATCATGTTCTTCGGAATATAATCATCGTAATACTCTGGATCTTCCTTATATACTTCCAAACAATACTGTGCAATCGCTCCAAGCTCAAACTTCACTTGCTTCGTCAGACGGTGATATTCTTTAGTACCAAGTTTTTTACCAGACGGAGTTACGTCAATCAATCGTCTCAACAAACCTGATTTACCGTCAGTAATCTTAACAGGTCTATTCGTACCCATAAATAAGAAGCATTTGAATCGTGTTTCATATAATCCTTTAAACTTCTCATTGATACTCATTGTCTCGTGAGAAACTAATGAATTAAGACGTGTGTTATCCTCAATTCGAGATAGATCACCATCGTGCTGAATTGCTACCAAAGGATTACTCTTAAATTGTTCCAGAGCAAATGCGTTATTCGACTGACCAAGTGACTTAGCATCAAATGTACACGAATATCCGTTAAATAAATCCTGTATAATGTTAAGAATTGTAGATTTACCAGTTCCAGCAGCACCATAGAAAACCATGAATTTCTGAATCCATTTTGAATCACCTGAAACGATAGCACCGATAGCCCATTCGATCTTATGCCGCTCTTCTTCCGAATACAATGTTCCGATGATCTTATCCCATGCTTCGATACTGCCTTTTTCCAACGGATATGGCAGTCTCTTACTTGCATAACTCTCTCGTGTTAATTCAGTATTAGCAAATATAAGTTCCTCGTCTAACTCGTGATAGTTATCTCTCATTTGCTTCTGACAATACTTATGAAATCTATCGATAGAACCGCTTTCTGAATCCCACATATATTTGACGATAGGCGTTCCTTCAATCCGATCTGCGTTTTCATCTACGAATTTCTGTAACTCATTATCTACCAATCGAGTCACGTCATCTTCATCAGTGCTCCACAGCTTTCGTTCTTCGTCCCAAATAGCATAGAAGTCTCGGCCTCGAATCATGAGATCTTTTGACTTTTTCATAATCCATTTAGGACTCACTTCTGTTGTGTTTGATTTTTTATTTGGTTTCGTGGAGATTGTCATGAAGTCCAACATTCATTGTACGACCTCCTTTCATTCCATTAATAAAAGAAACCGCAGTCTCAAAACGCCAATCGAATTCGTTATGGTAAGTGAATACGTAGTCACTGCCATCAATGACGCGAATTCTTACGCTATCTCTACCATTTGGAAACCAATCAGTAACCCATTTTGAATACTGCGGAAATTGTTTTTTAAATTGTTTGAATACATCTTCTTGTAACATTTTTAACTCCTGTGATTATGTGATACTATCCAAGTACCATAACATAGACGTCCATGTCTCCACGTCTCTCAAGTCGTATCTGCAATTTCGAATCACAAATAAACTACCATGTCCGTCTGGCTCAAAATCTCGATTAAGGAACCGATCAATTATACTCTCAGCAGCTCCTAAATCGAATCGACGATCAGTCATACCATTCAGTCCAAGATTAGCTATCATTCGCCAGAACCATTGAACTGTACGATCCCCAATAGCAGCGTCATCCATAATCTCCTCACACTTATAAGCTAATGCGAGCATCATTTCTAATACACTACAAGGACCATCTAATTCATGTCGAACATTTATGTGATTCTCATAAGCAAATCGCCACCGTAATCCTTCCTCTCCATCTTCAGCACGATTCACATCATCTGATAATATCCATGTGTATTCCACGCTATGAAGATAGGTTAGAAGCTTACGATAGCTATTCTCTTTTGCAAAACGACCATGACAAACAGTGTGGTACATCCACTCGAAATATTCGTCTCTTAAGTCATTCATTAATTAACTCTCCGAATATGGTCCGTAATTTTTGAGAATCTCATAGTCTACTTCAAGACCATCATTTCTCACATATACGGTATCCGGATCCTCCTCATAATCTCCGAAATGAGCAGCGAAGTCATCACCGAGTAATTCATCTGTGTTCTCGATAATATCTCCGTAGCTATCTACTACCACACCATCTGTGTAGTACTCTAATGAAATAACTCCATAATCACATTCCCCAAACTCGGCTGGGCTAATTACATAAGGTTTACTATCTTCCACTTTTTCTCCCTCCTCACTCTTCTCCTCTTTTTCAGTTGACTCTGTGACATATCCATTTTGATTGATTACGTCCTGAGCTGTTTCAAGATCATCATCAGTACTGTCTTCCTCAGATTCATCTTCTTCGCTCTCTACAGAATCACTGGAAATATCTCTTCCAAAAGCTTCTTTAACTGAATCAATCTCCTCCTGAATCAACTGGTCATATTTGGTCTTCAATACTTTATAAGTCACTGCGGAACCAATACCGGCTCCAGCAACGAACATTAATACTTTACTCAAAATATCTTTCTTCATCTTTACTCTCCTTTTCTTCTTCACCGTCGTGTTTTAATGTCATGACCGTGAAAGCTAATCCCCCAAACAGCATAGACACCGACAACAGAATCCCTCCTGCAATATGACGCTTCTTACGATTTCCTAACGCATGATCTAACATTGACAAGATTCGTTCAAGTCTCTCCATGATGATCTCCCCTTTAAATAGATAGTCAGTTACACTCTTAGAACAACAAGTCCGCCAACAAAACAGATACTCGCTAAAGTTGCAAATACTACAGACAGTTTGTTATTCATAATAACTCACTCCTTTTATTTGATATAATGCTCGATATACTTGTCCAGCATTTCTATAGGCATATCAATCTGTCTTTGCTTACCAATATTCGGAACCGAGTTAGCAGCAATAAATAACTGATCACCTAACACGAATCCGTCGATAGCTCTGAATTGATACCACACACTTATAGTAGCGACTCCGACATGAAACTTCTGAGCTGCCTCTTCTCTTGTGATAAACCCTATGAATTTACCATTTTGAAATACCTGCTCTTGTTCCAAATCGTTGTCGATGATATAGCGGATTAACTCTTTACCAGTCATGACGTCTCCTTTCTATAAAAGTGGATAGTCGAACATATCCCGATACATATTACCAGAATACGGACTATCCAACCCTGTCATTCAGATTTTATCGTAAATAACACCATCGACGTTGAAGTCAAGCAAGATTGTACGCTCATATCCGTTTACGAAATCACGTTTCTTATCGTTGTGAATATCATAAATACCGAAGTCTACGAAGTTATCACCGTTTGGATGCTTCTCGTCAAAGATCCATCCAACGATAGCGCCTGCTTTTGTACGAGGAATACCTAACATATCATAAACTTCATTTAAGAATAAGCAACCTTTTGTTTTCAGGCGATCGTTTGCATAACGCTGCTGGTCTTTAAGGAACATTAAGTTATACTCTGGATCTTTTGTCCAACCTGTGCAGCCATCGTCAAAGAAACGAGCATAATCGCTGTAAGTACTTGGATCTGCTACGTTGACTGTTTTCTTAACAACTTCTTCTTTACCTGTTTTCTCGTCAACTTTAATTTCATCGACTTCTTTTGCTTTGATGTTGTATTTAAGCTCTTTATCAAGCTCTTCGCCGAAACGCTCAATAACACGTCCACGATACTCTTTGAAACCTTTATCTACAGTTGCATAAGCTGCCGCGAGTGCTACGTTACGTTTACGAAGAATGTTGTGACCTGCTAAGATTGCTGTGATGGATACTGTACCTAAAATAACAGCAGGTGCATACAATTTAGCAAGCTGCAATCCACGCTGAGTATACATGATTGTTAAGTCTTTCTTATAATCGGTTTCTGTATACTTTTCAGAGAATCCGTTATCCTCTACATATTTCTTAGTCATATCAACATGTGTCTTTGATTCTGTGATAACCTCGTCGATTTTTGTAGTAGCTTTACAAGCCATAACTGTACTTGTAACTACACCTACGATACCTGATGCTACTAAGATTTCTGGACTATGTTTTTTCATTTTTAAGCCAATACGATTTAATGCTCTTGTTGTACCGGCTGGTAGTTTAATTTTTTTCATGATTTAGTTCACTCCTTCTGTTCTATTTTCGTTCTCCTCGTTTCCAATGCACCATAAGAAACGAATATAATTGATTGTGTCCTGACACTTCTCTAAGAAATCCTCACGATTTGAGAAATCATTTTGCTCTACCATATCCCGTAAAGCTACTAAATGCTTTGTTGCATATCCCCAACATGCCTGAGCAGAAGTACCACCCATAATCGCAGCTCCGGATCTGAAATTATGCAGGCAATCTCCGTCTTTTGCATATCTGGCATTCTTTTCCACCATCGTCTGTTTAGAGTTTCCGTCTATCTCATCCAGTAAATCTCTAAATCTATCTGCTTTCATATTTTTCCTCCTTCATTCTCTGTTTCCAGATATTCTTACTAATTCAAATATAATCTTTTACTTTCTTACCAGTGATATATTGTTCTCGTTCGATCTTCAAACCAAAAGGTAATGTGATTCCTTCTAATTCTGATAGCATCACATAACCCCATTCCCATTCGAATAGATGACAGTAACCATAAAATAACCAATCATCATCTTCTTGTTTCTCGCCTTCTGTAATTAACCAAGTTCCAGCTCCACATGGATTGAAATACTTAACTACTACATCGGATTCAAAACCTTTTTCTTCTTGTGAATATAATGGATACTTTTCAAATACCTTCTCTAATTCTTTGGTCATTAATAACATCGTAACGACAACTCTTTTCTATTTTGATTTAGTCGATTGGCATAGCTTTTGGTAACTTAATTACATAACCATCACGAACACGAGTTACCTCCGCTGTACGAATATTGAACCAACCATATCTTGCTGCTGTGTACGGAACTGTCAGACCTGCTAAATCATACATATCGGCAACAGTCACCATTCCATACTTATCTACAATATCGCCCATCTGTTCTTTAACGAGTTCAGCATCTCCTCGTGTATAAAAAACAATATCGGCGTAATCGAATCGTCCAGATGTACTACGGCTGCTTCCTCTATCACGGTCTCTGTCTCGATCTCTACGATCACGATCATCGTAATAACTGCGATAAGATACACCGCCAGATCTTGACTTCTTACCTCTGGATTCTCCATATAAAATCATATCGATTCCGTCCGTCACGATATCCGAAATTGCTTTCTTAACCGCTGGAACCAACACGTCCATTAATACATAAGATTTCACATTCGCTGCATCTTCTGATACAAACAGACCTGCGAATTTACGTCCGTTGTTTTCTTTTGTTTTTACTTTACCGCTTACCACCTTGGTAGCTCTCTTTTCTTCTGTGGTTGCGATTTCTGCTCCCTCTGCTTTACTCTTATGAGAGTTTGACTTGTACTCCGCCATCAGTTGCCTCCTTCTAATTCACCATTTTGATTTCACCAGGCAAGGTTACTTTCGTTCTGGCATTACGATTGTTTTGTTTCTTATATTGATAGGAGAGATTGCTCTTTGCTTTTCTAGCAGTTGGAGCCATCGTCTCTCCCTTCCAATGGTCCGCTACTAATCTATCGAACTCTAATACCGGTCCATCGTACACGTATTTATGATAAGGTTCATAATCGTTGTAATCCTGCATAGATTCAATCCTTTCTTTATTTTATTCTCAAGCACAAAACAAAAAGAGAAACCCGAGTTTTTCACTCAGGTCTCCCTTCAGACAATACCAAACTTACTTCTTTTCAGTTTCTTTTTCTGGTTCCTCAACTTCTGTTGCTTCGGATTCCGCAACAATGTCTTCTTCGGTTTCCTCTTCCTCTACAGGTACTTCAACCCACATAAGTTTCTTTTTGGTTTTCTTTTTAGGTTTCTCATCCTTTTTAGCTTTAAGCTTTTTGTAAGCTGCAACTCCTAATGCAGTTACTCCTGCTCCAACAGCTA
>ULNX01037713.1_pt1 | contig 14242 bp, 7 predicted proteins | sample 1952061 | NCBI WGS metagenome assembly ULNX01 (sample SAMEA4835588, study PRJEB28245) | human gut metagenome | biome: gut microbiome; material: fecal sample | place: Denmark | collected 2008 | reverse complement strand
CCGGCCATGAAGGCCGGGCAGGTGTTGAGCAGGTAACGACGAATAGTTAATCAGAAGAGAGTTATGAAAGTTGGTCTGATGGGAGATAACGGGTTCCGGGCTGGGCATGTGAATGGGAATGCGGCCGCGGCTCCGGCGCTTGCTACAGCCGAAGTATTTGGACAGGCGGCTAAAATTGGGCGGGCGGTGGATGATTTGGGGCAGGATTTGATGCACAAGGAGAATGTTTTGCGGGATGATGAGAGTTTCCGGATGGGACTCACTAACGCCCGCGGATTGATTGCCTCCGCTGAACAGGATATTGACAATGGAGCGGATTGGGAAGAAACGCTTGCCAAGAAGCGCGAGTTGGTGGATGAACCGGAGTTTATGACTCCGGATGCGGCTGTACGTTACCGCGCCGCCATTGAGGATTTGTTTCAGCGCGGGGGGGAGGCGTTGCAGGATAGACAGCGGAGAGTGAGCGCGAAGAGGGCCAGGGCGGCTTTTTCCGCAGATTGGGCCGCCGCCGTGGAAAGCGGAGATATGGAACGCGTTCAATCCGTGCTGAATTCCGGGGTGGGCGTGTATGTGGACGGCATGAAGGCATCAAGGATGCTGGCTTCCGCAAAGAAACAGATTGGCGCGTTAAAGGCGGCCAAGGATTTTGACGAGAATCCCGACCAGTTGGCGGCGGATTTGATTGACGGGAAATATCAGGGCGTTTTGTCCAATACGGCTATTGCCTCTTATGGCCGTTTGTTGCAGGGGCAGTCCGGGGTTCCTACGACTGTCAGCTTGTATGATGTTACCGGCATGCCGCTGGGAGAAGGGGGCCGGAAGCTTTATGACCGTGTTTTGCTGGATGAACCGTTTGAGGATGCTGGAGAGGGCGGGGGAATGGTTGAAAGAGAAGGAGTTCATGAGCAGGCCGGGAGTGTTGCCAATGTTTTTTCCTCTTTCGGCGGAACCAAGAAAAAGAAGCCGGAGTTCCGTAGCGGCGTGGCTGATCCGGTGGTGGATTTAATGAGGATCAGGGCGGCTGAGGGACAGTTGCCGACAACGGAAGAGATTGGAGTAACCAGCATGAATGAGGTGTTGGCGGCGGATGTGAGCGGACTGGTGAAGGATGGCGGCGTGGGGTCTCCGTCGTATATGATGTATTTGGGAGAGTTGAAGCGGAGGTGGAAGGAACATGGAGTAAGTAATGATTTTCAGGAGGCTATGGAATCCACTCTTGAAAATCGCGTGCTGTCCATGCAGGGACAGAAGACGGACAGGATCAGTTTTAATGTGGATGACGTTGTGAGAACGATGGAAGGAACGGGGGAGTTTGTTTCTGCGGACGCTCTTAAGAATTTGGAGTGGCATTGTGAGGCATTGAGGGAATTTGAGATTGAGAAGGCGGGTTTTGCCGGAACCGGCGATAAAAAGAGAGAGATGGCACGGCGTGAGAGCGGGTTGGAACTTAATGTGGAGCGTTGGAAGAAGGAAGCGGAGATTCAGAGTAAAAGGAATTCAATGGAGATGCGCAGGTGGGTATTTGAGTGGCAGGCGGCGCATCCGGGCGAGAAAAGTTCTGTGAAGTTTGTGACCGCCATGAAGGAAAAGATGTATCAATTAACAGGAAGACATGCTTCTACGCTGGATTTTCTTCTCCGGCAAAATGGAGAATATGCGGATTCCGTGAAAGATGATGATACGGATTTCGGGCGGCGCAATGAGGCCAGAAAGGGACTGGATGATTTGAGGAAGAAGGCACTTGCCTTGCCAAAACCGGATGAAAGGCTGAGCGTGAGGACGAAGGCAATGAATATTCCCGTAGCGGATGTGCGGGATGCTCATGTGAAAGAGGTATGGGATGATGAGTGTTTTATTGTTGGGGAAGATCATCTGTCACGCTATCCGCAGTTAAGGGATCAGTATGTGCCGGATGTGAGTTTTGAGCTTGCGGATGGCCGGATTTATCGTCCGCAGAAGGTTGCCGTGGTGCCGGGCCGCGCGTTTGGTTTTTCCCGGAGGGCCGCTATTGCGTTGCGGCTGGTTCCCGGGTGCAAGTTCAAAGCGGCAGTCCGGTTTGATTTTCCGGATGCGGAAAGAGCCGGCAAGGAAGGCCGCAAGAGGCTTTTTGAACATGGTATTCAGGGGATGGAAGAGAAGATTTCCGGATTGCTTGAAAAGGGTAATATTGATTTGACGAATCGTCCGGTTGTGAAGAATAAGGATGGGTCTATTAGCACCGTGCGTTCCATATCTATTGGCATGGATGGAAAGGAATATTTGATTCCTACGGTGTCTGATGACGGTTCCATTCTTTCTGATGATGAGGCTGTAGAGATGTTTAAGAGGACAGGCAGGCATTTAGGCGTGTTCCGGTCTCCACAATCCGCAACGGATTATGCCAAGAAGTTACATGAAGAACAGGCTCGCGCCTATGTACGTTAATTTGAATTATTTAATAGATTTATGAATATTGCATTGAATGTGAATGGGCAGAAAGAGTTGAACAGAATGAATGTTCCGGATGAATCCGGGCATGTGGATTTGAGACCTCCGATTGTGAACAGGCCGCAGGCGGGGCCGGAAATGCAACTGAACGTTCTGGATGATGAACAGGCCGGGAATGTGGCGGTCGCCGTGGAAGATGAGGGGCGGAGCTGGGAACCGGGGCAGGTTATTACGAATGATCGGCAATACCGGTCCGTTATGGCGGATTTTAATTTGATGTCCGTGGACAGTCCGGATTATGACAGAGTGAGGCAGTCTTTAGATGAATACTGGGACCGGAGAGGATTGGGGAACGGCCATGTCGCGGAGGCGGCGGATGTCAGGCGAGGACGGGCTTATCAGCTGATGGCGGAGCTGGGAGACGGCTCGGAGTTGGATCAGGAACAGGTGAATGAGGTAGAACGCACGCTTGGGAAGGGTGTGGTGGATTTTTATAAGGGATTAAGTCAGGAAGAGAAGGATGAGGTGCTTGTGGATGGTTTTGTTCAGTCTTTCGTAGGTGGCGCACCCGCTTTGAGCCGCGTGTATCTTGCTGAACGTCTGGGACTGGACACGGATGAGGCGTCTGTTATGGCGGCGGAGTTGCGCCGTCAGGCCGGAGTTGGCCGCGCCAGAAGGGAACAGGTGAAGAAGGACATGGGGGAAGTATGGGGGGAAATGGTGACGGCAACGGGAAGCGGGAAGGAGTTTTCTTTAGATCCCCGTGATCATCAGGGGCGTAGTCCGGAGTTTCTGGCGGGCGCGGCCAGTCTGGCGGATAGCCAACGAATGGCGGCGGCTTTCATTAAGGACATGGTTTACGGTGAAGACGGAAGGAGCCCTCGCGCTCAGGGGATGCAGACGGGGATTGACGGGTTAAGGACGTATGGTTATTCCAAATATGAGGAAGGACGCTGGGTTGTGGAACTGGCGAATTTGCACCGGAAAAATGAACAGGCGTATGAATTGGCTGTCAGCGCGATTGCCGGGCTGGTGGATTATCAGAAGGGAAATGAATCTGCTTTTTCCCGGATGCTGAATAATTTTTCCGGAATGGCGGTTGAAGGGCTGGTTCATGGCCCTTCCCGCTGGCTTGAATCCGGAGTGATGGATTTTTTACAGAGTGCCGGGCTGGTTCAGCGCGGGGAAGAGAAGTTTGACGATCCTCTTTGGATTCAGCGGGTGAATAAGGTGGCGCAGGATATTCAACAGGTGAGGATGGAGCAGTATAAAGCACGTTCTTCTCATGGGCTGGTGAATTTTCTGGAAGAGGCTTCCAGCGTTTTTGGTGGAGCTGTACCGTTTATTATGACGAGCGGGTTGGGGTCTTTGCTGGAAGCGGAAGATACGGCGGAAACCGGTTATCTGGCTAAGGGTGTGGATGGTTTGACGGCAAGAAACGCGGCTTATGGAGAAGGCATGGGAATGTGGGCGGCCAATATCTGGGGGCTGGGGAAAGGCGGGAAGCTGGTTGGGAAGGCTTATGACAAGCTGATGAATTGGGCCGGGCGGAAAACCGGCATGAAGGGGCTTTTGGGCCGTGCTTTGGAGACAGACCGGTTCTGGGGACGCGGGCCGCTGTTTGTTGGTCTGGAAGGGGGAGTGTTGCATGCTCAGACAGTTATTGAGCCTTACGCACGTTCCGTGGCTTCCAATATGTTTTCCTGGGGGAATGGGAAGAGCTGGGATGAAGCGGATGCGGAGGCCCGTGAGGCGATGACATGGAGGAATTTTCTGGTGGCCCTTCCCATGTCCCTGTTGCTGGGGTATGGGCGGTATGCCAAGAATAGCCCGTTCCGGGCGGCGGCTATTGCTGATGAACGTATCCGGGGCATTAAGGCTGAGTGCGCGGAGTGTCCGGAGACGATGAAGGGGTTACATTTTACGGACGAAGAAATTAAAATGATTCTCAATACGGAGAATGACAGGGATAAAATCAGGCTGTTTGATTTGACGCTTCACAGGAAGATTGAGGGGAAGGTAGCAGAAACCGTTGGGGAACCCATAGGGGTGCTGATGACTCCGGATGTTCCGCTGGTGAAGTCCCTGATGGAAGAGAGGGTTATTCCCCGTGCGGAGGTGGTGAACGGGAAACTGCGCGTTTATGATGTGGAAACAACACTAGGAGCTGTGACGTGGGATAAGGATGGAAATCCGGTTCAGGGGGTGAATGGCGGCAAGTTGGAAACGGTGATTGGCGGTTTGGAAGGAAGAGAAGGTGCGGATAGAGGGAAGGAAAACGGGAAAGAGTTTGTAGAAATGGATTTGGAGACAGGAAACAGGTTCTTAACGGCGAAGGTACAGGAATGGGCTGTGAATCAGGATTTTACCTTGAAAAATGCGGCGTTGAATGATGCGTCCGTAGATTATTTTGCGGAGAGGTGCGGCGTGGATTTCAGGAAAGAGGGTACGGCTATGTCTTACCGGGTTTTGAAAAGGATGGCTGATGATGCCCTGATGCGCATTGCGGAAAGGAGCCGGAAAAAGGAATGGAGCAGGGATGACCAGAATGCCCACGAAGAAGATGTTGTTTTGGCCGTTTTACCGAATAATTTCCGCGACCGTGTGGAGATCGCCTTGAAACGCGGAGAACTGGCGCGCGGAGAGGGGGTTTCCGGAGAGGTAACGGAAGAAGAAATTGCGGCTGTGGCGGAACGGGAAGGGGTGCATACCCCCGCTTTTAATTATGAGCTGGAAATGGGGAAGAAGGTGATCCGGTATTATGAGGGTGAGGTTACGTTTCTGGATCTGGTGGAGGAAATGGCGGAATTGTATGTGAAAGGGGAAATGAAGGCCGGCAGGGAATTGACGTGGTTTTCCCGGAATCTGCTGGATACTCAGAAGGCTTTCAAGGATCAGGGGGTGAATAATTGGAAATTGGTGGATGAGAGCTTTTTTGATGATGGGGCGGATGCCGGAAAGAGGGAGAAGGCCGTGATTGAAGGGATGAGCAAGCTGATGCAGGCGGTGTTTATGGGCGAGTACCGGAAGAAGGCTTTGCCTGCGCCCGTGAAGCGTTTTTTGGAGGTGATGGAGGCTTTGATCAGGAAGGTCGCAGATATGGTCGGTCTGGCCGGGGCATTCCGGAAGGCGGTGGATTCAGGAACCGTGAAAGGCGATTTTGCGTCTTTCGTGTATGATGCCGTGGGTGCGGATTTCGCTCAGAGCCGAAGCGAGCTGACGAGAAAGAAATTTGAAAATCAGTTGAAAGAATTGAAGGAGAAGCCGGAACGGCTTTTGCAGGATTATGGTTTTCATTTGATGTACGCGGAAAGGTATGGTTTGGAGAATTACCGCCAGCAGGTGATGGATGATTTGCTTGCGAATGATAAGGAACAGCGAGAAAGGGAGTTTGCTCAGGCCGGAGTAGATTTTTTCCAGCTAATGAAGGGGGCAACTTTGGAGGAAGCAAAAACGGTTTTGTCTTTTGTTAAAGAGGGCAGGAGAGAAACCGCTTCTTTTTCCGTAGCGGATAAGCTGGATGAAATGGGGAAGGATGCCGGGAAACGGAAGGTGATGGATTTTGTGGATATGGTGGTTTCCAGCAATGTTTCAAATAAAACAGAATTAGGGGTTGTAGAATACAGGAATGTCACAGCACAGGAGATTGCTGATATTAAAGCAGGTCTGGGGATTGATGTGACGGGTATGGTTCATGAATTTACTGCGGGCGGTATTGTTCATGCACTGAAAAAACATAGTCATGATTCCAGTGCACGGAAAGGTCAGTTAGATTTAACGAAGGAGGATATTAAGTTAGCCCTTGATGTGCTGGATAGTTATGACCGGATGGAATTCAAACCGAAAGGACGGAATCAATCTTCTGTCATTTATGTGAAGCAGTATCCGCATGGAGAGATTCATACGGTGGAACAGGTGATTGAAACAACGGGCAGGCGTTATAGCAAAAAGCCCAGACTGACGTTTAAGACAGCCTGGGTCAAATCGACGTCCTCCGGAACCGGACCCGGAATAGAAGGGGTTTATACTCCCCAACGCCGCAAAAACAGTATGGCAAATGAAGGGGGAAATGTCAATTCTGTCGCGGAAGCACAGGAACAGGGTCTGTTTCGGGACGGCCATTTTGAGGCGGATAACGCTGTCATCACGGAACCGGGGGTGACGTTTTCCATTACTGCCCTGCATGCTTCCCCGCATTCTTTCCGGAAGTTTTCTACGGATTATATGGGGCAGGGAGAAGGAGCGCAGGCGTATGGCTGGGGGTTGTATTTTGCGGAGAGCCCGAAGGTGAACCGGAGGTATATGAACCAGTTCGGAAAGGGATTGCGTCAATTTTGGAAGGTAAACGGAAAGAATGTTCCTGTTAATGAGTTGTGGAAGGTTGTTCCGGGCGTGAGAAAAGGAGATGTGCCTACGTTTTACAAGGGGCTGAATTTTTTGGAGTCAGCACGGAAGGAAGAAAAGACCCTTCTGGATTTTTATAAGTTTAAGAAGAATCTGTATGCTGTCTTGGCGGAGAGGCGTAAGACAGTAGATCAGGAAAAATTTGAACGGGATATTGCCAGATTTACGGAACGGACCCAGAAAAAGAAGCGCAAGGAGAGGGATGATGAGTTGAAGCGTCTTGTTGAGGGTGAGAGAAGAGAGCTTGAGGATATACAAGAGTATGTGCGTAATGCCGGACTGACGCGTGAGTGGGCAGAGGCCGGGAATACGGTGGAGCCATATGCCGCTCTGCCTTCCAATTACCGCGTGGAATTGAATGTGGATGATTCTGTTCTTTTGAATTGGGATAAGCCGTTTTCCGAACAGAGCGAGACGGTGAAGGAGGCGTTGACCGAGGAGTTGGCGCAACGGATCGGGTGTGCGAAGGAGGTTGCGCTTGAGTCTTTGTTGATGGAGGGCCGCCAGTTTAACGGGGAGCAGATTTATGTTGGTCTCTGCGAAGGTTTTTCGAGGGATTGGAAGAAGGGTATGAAGAAGGCTTCTCTTGCCCTGCGGAAGTTTGGCGTTAAGGGCATCAGATACGCAGACGGTTTTTCCCGCAGGAAGGCGGAGGAAGAGCAGACGTATAATTACGTGATTTTTGACGGCAACGATATTAAGATTACAGCGTTTGCGGATGAGAGCACCGGGGGAGAGTGGGCGGATTATGTGGATGGGTCGGCAACGTTTTCCGTGAGGGAAGATCTTCTTGGAGATATGAAACGCCAAATGGAGAAGACCCGGAGTGATGCCGTGCGTGAGTATTGGAGACATGTTACAGAGCGGGTAGAAAAAGAAGGCCGTGCGCTGGACGCTTTGTTCAGGGGCCGCGAAGCTGGTACGAATGATGTCCGGGTGAAAATTGCGGAGGCGCGGAGTATTATGAAGGTTGCTGTCTCCACACTACCGGAGAAGGTGCGCGGTAAACTTGCGGGGCAGGAAAAGTTGCTGGATTATTTGATGTCCGCATTGGAGACAGGGCGTTTTTCCGCTACGGATGCCCTGACGGAAAAACAGCTTGCGGCGGCTAACCGGAAGATGGAACTGCATCCGGAGTTTTTTGATGATTTGGTAGGTAAGACCGTGGAAAGCCTGTTGCCGAAGGTGTACCAGCGGTGCGGGGAGGTTATTGATTTGTATGTGCGCGATGAGTTGTTTCGGGAAGTGAGAAGTATGATTTCCGAACATGAAGCGGTGATTGACGAGAAGACGCGGAAATTCAAGGTAAGCCGTCTGGGGGCCTCTCCTACGGAGTTTTTACGGCGGGTAATTAAACCTGCGGTATATGCAACGGGGAGAGATGTTCAGGAGAGGGTGAATGAGCTGAGCGGCAGGATTGCGGCGATTGAAGAGAAGTTGAGGACGGATAAGTTCTGGAATGGAGAATTGGGTACTGACGGCTCAGAAGCGGAAGGCGGCCTGTTGATGGAAAAGCAGAGACTTTGCGGGGAATTGAATTGGTGGATTAAATATTCTGCCGCAGGTTCAGCGGATGTGAATAGAATGTTGGATATTCATGAGGCGGTGGGTTCATTTATCAGCCGCAGCGTGGAGGTTTGGCAGGTGCATTTACAAGAAAAGGTGGACGGCTGGAAGAATGATGGGGCCGCCCTGATGGAAGAACTGCCGAAGTCTGTCAATCAGAAGAGCCTTCATCAGGCCCAGATGGAAGTGAGTGATTTGGGGGTGGATAGTGAGACCGGACGAGCGAAGCGCGGGGTGATGCTGGGATGGCTGGATAATCCGGTCAGGTTTTTGCAACGGCTCTGCGATGGACCGGGAAAACAGTTCTTTTCCCGCTTCAAGAAAGAATTTATTGAGGCGACTGACCGGGCGCAGTCCATTCGCGCAGAGGAAGTGGATAAGATGAATGGTGTGTTGAAACGTCTGCTGAATACGAAGTCTGACAGAAAGGTGAACGAGTTTTTGAGTATGTGGAGCACTCCGGAAGATTTGGGGCTGTCTCTGTCAGAAAGGGGAGTAAAGAAGACGAAACTGACGATTGACCAGACAGCAAAGCTTTTGGAAAGGCGAGAAAAGAATCCTTGGTGGGGTGTGGATATGTATTCCCAGAATGCGATTGATTTGCTGAGGGAAGAGTATGAAGCATGGGGACGCGGCGAGAATCGGGCGCGAAAATGGTTTGAAGTGGAAGAATGGTACGATATGGCACCTCAGCCCATGCCGAAGCTGAGCCGGGATCAGGCCCTTTTTGTGCTGATGTGCATGGATCAACCGAACGTGTTTTATTCCAAGATGGATGATTTTGTCCCTCCGTTGCGGAGACGTGGATGGACGGATGAGCATAAGGCTAAGCTTGAAGAGTTTATAGGCCCGGTAGGGATGGCCTTGAAGAGTGTCCTTTTTGAGGAGTACGCCCTTGTGGGCGATAAAATCAGGCCGCTTTACGAAGACCGCTACGGGGTGCCTTTCAGTAAACGCCGGAATTATTCTCCGCTCCGCTGGATGGTTGCGGAGACGCAGGAAGATAGTGAACTGGCTTCCATTCTTGGGGATGACGGAACAATAGCCGTAGGCAGGTCTGACGGTTTTCTTTCCACCCGTATTTTTGATCATAAGAGGTATCTGGATACTACTCAGGGTGCGCTTGCTTTGTTCTGGAAGCATCATGCGAATGCTGTTAATTGGGTCTGCACTCAGGAAATTGTGGAGAGGTATCAAGGGATTTTGAGTGATTCCAAGGTTGCCCAAAAGCTGATGAGCAATATCGGGGGGCTGGATTACCGTGGTTTTCAGGCATTGATTAACCGGCTGGAACACGGCGGCAGGGATGCCGTAGCCGAATTGGATGCGGCTGAGAGGATGAAGAACGAGATCATGAATGCCCGCGCTCTTTCCGTGATTCTTGGGCAGGTGACGAGTTATCTTAAACAGACGACGGCGGTATTTAATGCTTTGCATGGATGCGATTTGAGTATTTCAGATTGGGTTCATGGTCTGGCCCGTGTGGTAAGCGGGAAGTCTGTTCTGAGCGTTCAGGAGTTGTTTTCTTCCGATTTGTTTCAGGCACGGAAGGATGGGTTTATGTATTCAGTCCTTTTGGGGTACAAGAAACAACTTGGGGGACGTGTCGGTTTGCTAGAGGAGGTTACAAACCAGTCCGGGAAGATTTTTGGTTTGTTGGATTCCGGAAGCAATGCGGTAAGTTTTGCCGCGGCTTTTGACCATTATTTCAGGCAGGGCGTAGAGCAGGGCATGACGAAGCCGGAAGCGATGGAGTATGCAAGGGATGTTATTGAGGAAGGGTTATCTACGGCTCAGCCTATTAACTGGATTCAAATGCCGAAGATGCTCGAAAAGACGAAGGGGATTTTTTCTGCGGAGTGGTTTTTGATGTCGGAAACTCTTCAACGGAGTGCTACGGTGATTCATTATTTAACACGCGGGAATATGAGGCTGGCGGTGCGTAGCTGGCTTATTCAGGGGGGTGCTATGCAGGCTCTTGGGTATTTGATTAATAATGTCATGAGACCGGGGGGCGATGATGATGAGAAGAAGAATCCTTTGAATTATCTGCCGGGAATTGTGCTGGGGCCGCTGAATGGGGTACCTTTATTGGGGAATTTGACGGATTCCGCCGTTGATACGGTATGCGGCTGGTTGGGATTGAAGATGCAGAACCAGACGGCAGTAATGGGGTCTCAGGTAGATTTAACTGTTAAGGATTTGATGCGCCTAATTCATATTTTTGAGGCTGATAGCTGGCGTGATGTGAGACAGCAGAGCCGGAGCGTGGCAACGCTGGGGAGTTTGGCCGCCATGTTCGGGGCATGGCGGAATCCGCGTGGCGGGGCTATTACTTCCGTCAGTCTGGGGATGGCAGTTATGGCTAATTATCTGAAACATCTTGCCGGGATGGCGGAGAAGTGGTTTGGGAAGTAAGCCGGATGAAGGTGATACAGGGGGGGATTTCCGGAGTGGGTGCGACAATAGCACTCACTCTTTTTTTTGAATGTGCTGTCATGTTTCAGGCATGGCAAATGAATTGACATTAGAAGACATAAAGACAATCCAGTATAGTCGTAGGTTACGGGCATCTCTGCAACAGACAGCTTCTAGATTGCGGGGACGATGCAGAGTGCGTACCGGGTTGAGAGACAAACTTGTTGAGATTTCAACTATTGGAAAGCGTACTTTGACCAAATCGACAGACGGCAAAGGACAAACGCCTGACAATGCAAATACATTTCAAAAACGCTGGATGTATCCGGAGTTTTACGAAGATGGATATGTCCATGACAAGCAGTTTGATTTGACATCTCAATTAGCGGATCAGGTTTTCAGCGAAACGCAGGATGCCATGCTGGCCGCTTGTGAGCGCACTATTGATGATCGAATGGTTAATGCTCTTTTGGGGGATGCCTTGGTTGGAGCACACGGAACGGATAAACTGGCATTACCCTCTTCTCAGATAGTTGCTGTAGATGCACAGTATGAACCTCTTGGAAAAGAAGAAACGGGAATCGTTACTGGCCTGACGTTTGATAAAATACGTCTTGCCAAGAGAAGGTTGATGAAGGCTGAAGCCATGAAACGCGGTGATAGTGCGTTTTTGTTGGTTTCCGTTGATCAATTAATGAGAATGCTGGGAGATGAAAAAGCTTCCAGTGAACAGTATGTGGCTGTGAAGGCATTGATAGACGGTGATTTGAAGACATTTATGGGATTTGAATGGATTGTCACCGAAGCTTTGCCTTACGACGAGGAATCAAAGGTGCGAACTTGCGTAGCTTACGTGAAGGATGCTTTAGAATTTGGCTTCTGGGAAGAGTCCCGAAGTGAAATCAGTAAACGTGCTGATAAAAAGAATTGCCCGCAGATTTTCACTTCAATAGCTCTTGGTGGGGTACGAGCCGAAGATAAAGGTGTAGTAGCTATTAAATGCTACGAAGAAGCGGATGTAGCATAATGAAATTGTCCTGAGGTTTTTTCTCAGGACATTTAATATAAATAGCTAATAGTGAATAAAAGAATCAGAAAAAAGAAGTTGAAAATCATGAAAAAGTTTACTGATGAAGAGAAGAAAGCGGCTATTGAGGCCGGAAAGCAGGGCGTGAAAGATGCCTATCAGAAGACGGAAGGCAAGGGATTGAAATGGTGGGAACGGCTGTTGTGGCTGGTTCTTGCCTGTCTGGTTTATGCGGCATCTGCGCTGTTGGGCGGTTGCTCTACTTCTGCCGGTATGAGCCTGTCTTCCGAACAGGGGATGCTGGTGGTGTCCCGTGACGGGAAGACGGGGGCTGTGGTGGTGTCCGTAGTGAAGTCTCAGGATGAAATAGCTCCTGTTGTTCAATCGCTAAAGAAGTAAAAGGTTATGTGCAAACTTTCCGAAGTGCCGGCACGTTTTTTGGAAATCGCTAAGGCGTCTCCGGTGATTGCCTGTGTCATGATGTCTTTGGCTATTTGCGGCGGGGCGTGCTGGTACATCGGGGAGGTGGTCAGCCACCACAATGACCGGCTTTGTGATTTAATGACCATGCAGACGCAGGCTCAGGTAGAAACGGCTAAAGCCATTCAGTTGTTGGCTTTAAGGGTAGAAGATATCGAGAGGAAGTTTGAGAAATAAATAATGTCTTAAAGAGAGATAGTTATGGCAAAAAATAAGAAAAATAAAGGGAAAGGATGCGGGAAATGAAGGTTGTTGCTTTGAGCATCGGGCATAGCCCGCAGGATGGCGGGTCTGTAATGACTTCTCGGAAGCATTCAGAGTTTTCTTTCTGGACGGCGCATATTGGCAAGGTGAAGGATGAGTTGGAGCGGCTGGGTTATGAGGCTGTGGTGTGTAACCGGTCTGAGGCTGGGGGAACGACACCGATTTACGCGGCGCGAAGGTGTAATGACGTTGGCGCGGATTTGGCCGTGGAGTTTCACTTCAATGGTGCAGATACAGGAATTGGAGGCACAGAAACTTTGTATTGGTACGCCTCCAAGAACGGGAAGAAAGCGGCTGAACTGATACAGGCGGCAATGTGTGATGTACTGAAGTTGCCGGATCGCGGTTTGAAGCCGGTTAAGTGTAAGAGTGACAGGGGGTATTATTATTTTAAGGACACTCGGATGCCGGCGTTGATGCTGGAACCTGCGTTTGCGTCCTCACACGTGACGGATTGCGACAGATTAGAAGAGCGGATTGACGCGCTTTGCGTAGCGATTGCCCGCGCCATAGATGGGTATTTCCAACAAGTGTAAGATATGGTTGAGCTGAATACGTGGGCTGGGCTGGAACCCGCCGTGATGGATATTAAGACGGTGAGCGGTCTGGCTCAGGTGTTTGAGCTGACGCTTACAGATTCTGCGGGGAGTGTGGTAGATTTGGAAGGCGTGACTTTCAGGGGGGCCGTGAATACGGCTCCCCTGCGGGAATTGATGTGTTCTGTAGAAGGTGGGAAGGTATTGTTTGGATGGTCTGGCCTTCCAGCCGGGCGGCATAGTTTCGATTTGTTCTTAGTGACGGGTCAGGTGGAAAAAGCGTTGGTTCGGGGGGCTTTTGTGGTTTCCGGACGTGTAATACCGCCGTTGGATCAAGAAAGCTATTCTGTTAATCATGCGGCTACGTTGGTTTTGCCAGATACTACGGATGGCATTATTCTTGTTGATTTGTCAGAAGTTGGGCTAGTAGATTTATTAAGCCGAAAAGCCGGGGCGTTTGCCGAAGAGGCAAGAGACCATGTTTCTTCTGTTCGGGAACTGAAAGAATTTATTGTACAGAAAGTAGATGGTTTTGGGTATGTTGTAGATACAGCTACCACGGCCATTACGGAGGCTGGAAAGTCCGCTGTGGCATCTGTGGAATCAGGCCGGGAAGAAGCGGTTCAGGCGGTGAAGAAAGCCGGAGAGACGGCTACCACGGCCATTACGGAGGCTGGAAAGTCTGCTGTGGCATCTGTGGAATCAGGCCGGGAAGAAGCGGTTCAGGCGGTGAAGAAAGCTAAAGAGACGGCTACCGCGGCCATTACGGAAGCTGAAAAGTCTGCCGTGGCATCTGTGGAATCTACCCGGAGGGCCGCGGTGGGGACGATTACGCCGCTTGTTCAAGATGTGGAAACCGCCAAAGATAACATTGACCAGGTGGAGAGGCGTATCAATACGGCGGCAACTAATGCCACGACAGCGGCCACCAGCGCGGCTAACTCTGCGACGGCGGCCCAACAGGCTCTTGAGGCCATGCCGCAGGTGGATGCATCCGGCAACATGACGCTGGCCGGAGGTCTGACGGCGGCGGGGGCTATTAACGCCAACGGAGGCATCAACATCCCGCTTGCCGTGGGTGCGCCGACCGATACGGGCGCGGTCAACCGCCTGCATGCCG
>ULNX01029441.1_pt1 | contig 14344 bp, 16 predicted proteins | sample 1952061 | NCBI WGS metagenome assembly ULNX01 (sample SAMEA4835588, study PRJEB28245) | human gut metagenome | biome: gut microbiome; material: fecal sample | place: Denmark | collected 2008 | reverse complement strand
TACTTGATATAATTTGAACACAAGGAAAGGAGATGAGGGTCGTGTTGATGAAAGACCTATGCAGACAAAAAATATTTGAATGCGTTAGAAGATGATGATGAAAATTCGATATCTTTCTGGGCAACTATTACTAGTATAGCGAATATTAGTTATGATGAGGGGTATAAAGATGGACAGCAAAAACGAGAGACTACAAAAACTTAAAAATCATTTATATGGTTATCGGGAGTGGTTGATGTGTGTTGGTGAACGGTTTTCAACTGATATTAACACTCCAGAAATGGCTAGTCTTGAAATAGAATTATGTAATATTATAAATTCACTTAATAATTGTATTATGCATTTAACAAAAGGAGGATTTTAATGGTAAATTATAAACATTATAAATGGAGTGATATCTTGGGGTTTTTTCCTAATATGAAATATCACCATACGGCAGTAAAGCCCTATGCTAAATTAGATACAGATTTTAAACCGTATCGGGGGTATTACGGTATAGGTTTTATTAAATTTGAAAAGACTAATGACAGAAGAAAACTGTTATGCCATTACTATTTAATTTATAATTATAAATATGTATATGTAGAAAATAACAATGAGCGTTCACATATACTTTATTTTAGTAGAAAAGTAGATGTTGAAAAATATGTTAGAAGTTCTGAAAAAGCCGAAACAAAATTAACACTTAAGCCAATTACACTCACTCCTGATTTTTGGGGGCTTGATTAATGAGTGTTAACCTTGATTATGTATCGGGGCTTACTCCGGGTGAGATATCTCGTATGAGTACAGTTGAGATACATAACTTATTACAATACTCAAGAAAACGCGCTAATGAGCGATTACGCCGGCTTGAAAAAGCGGGGCTTGATATTATATCTCCGGAATACGGATTAGTTAAGGCTGGAGGAAAACGCGGTCAGGGACGAATTTCAGGCCGCAAACAGTCCCGAGGTGCTATGATACGTGAGCTTATGAGAGCACAAGGAATATTAAGGTCTGAAACGTCTACCGTAAAAGGGGCGAGAGCTTTTAAAAAAGGTGTAGAAGAGCGTTTAGGTCATAGTCTTACTAATGAACAGTTTAAAGAACTATTTTCTAAATATGATGAATTTAAAAACAGTCATTATGCTTGGTTTGCTCAATATGGTAGTGAACGTTTGCAAAAACTCATAGCATCCGAGTTAAAAACGGGGGATATATCAATTGACGATTTATTATCAGCCGTGAAAGCTGATTATAAAAACAATATGTAAAAGGAGAATAAAAAAATGTTGAACGTAGTAATTTTAGAAGGCAGATTAACAGCTAAACCGGAAGGAAGAAAAACACAGAAGGGAGACCCGGCCACGTTATGGACAATGGCGGTTAATCGTGATTTAAAAGACCAGCCTTGTGATTTTGTCGATTGTGTAGCGTTTGGGAAATTGGCATCTATTATTTATAACAATTGTGACAAGGGTACTAAAATTATTGTACACGGTAGAATGACGGTAAGAGACTACACAAATAAAGACGGTAATAAGGTTAGGAAAACCGATGTTATTGTAGACCGTTTTTATTTTAGTGATGTGCGACAGGTGGAGCAGAGCGACAACGACGTTATACCCTTTTAATGTCTTATGCGGTTATACTCGGATATAGCCGTATGGGAGATAGCACAACAGTTTAAAAATGTAGATATTATAGAATGTAAAAAGATAAAATATTATAATTGTGCTTGTTCGTTTGATATTGAAACATCGTCATTTTATATTAATGATGAGGAAAGAGCTTGTATGTATGCTTGGGCGGTTTGTTTAAACCGCCTTTGCATATATGGCCGTGAGTGGTGGGAGTTTGTTGAATTAATTAATACCTTACATGATATTCTGGATACTGAAGACAAACACTTGATTATCTATGTACATAATTTAGCCTATGAATTTCAGTTCATACGGCGGTATTTTAGTTGGTCTGATGTGTTTGCACGTGAACGGTATAAGCCAATGAAAGCTGTTATCACACTAGGCATAGAGTTTAAATGCTCATATTTTTTAACTAATTATTCTCTTGCCAGTGTGGCTAAAAATCTGCATAGTCATAATATACGGAAATTAAAAGGTGATTTAGATTACAGGCTAATCAGACACAGCACTACCCAGCTATCACAGGCCGAGCTTCAGTATCTTGAAAATGACGTATTAATTGTAGTGTATCTAATTGAAGAGGAAATAGAGCGGAACGGAGATATAGCGCACATTCCTTTAACCGCAACTTCTTATGTACGTAGACGTTTAACTGATGCTTTTTATCCTAAAAATGATAAGCGGCAGTGGCACAGCTCATACAGGCTGATACACAGTCTTACAATTAGCGATGCCGAAGAATATAAACAACTTGTAAGGGCTTTCGCCGGTGGGTTTACGCATGCCGGATGCTATTACAGCGGTAAAAAACTCAGAAATATATCAAGCATTGACTTTTCAAGCTCATATCCTGCTGTAATGGTACATTATAAATATCCTATGAGCAAAGCTAAATATTTTCATAGGTGCACCGAGGAATATTATCGTTATTTATGTAAGTATTATTGTACGATAGCAGATGTTACATTTTATAACATTGAGCCTATCTTTTATAATGAAAATATCATATCATTCAGTAAATGTTGGAATGTAGAAAATGCATATTTAAATAACGGTCGTGTATGGTCGGCTGATAAGCTCACTATATCAATAACTGAGGTAGATTTTGAAGTTTTTGAAAAATTTTATAAATGGTCTGACTTGGAAATTGTCAATGTACGAACATATATTAGGGGTTATCTTCCTAAGCCGTTTATTGAAACTCTCGCATATCTGTACCGAGCCAAAACCGAGCTTAAAGGGGTATCGGGCAGTGAAATTGAATATATGCACGGCAAGGCTGATTTAAACAGTACTTACGGATGCACCGTTACAAGCATTGCACCCGATGTAATTGAATATAATACTGAGTGGACTAAAAAAGACCCTGACTTTGACGATGTATTATCAAAATATAATGCTAAAACATTACGAACTTTATATTACCCGTGGGGTGTATATGTGACCGCTTATGCGCGCAGAAATTTGTTTTACGGTATTTTAGAGTTTGGTGACGATTATGTATATTCAGATACCGACAGTATTAAATGCCTTAATTACGAAAAACATCTTGATTATATACAGTCATATAATGAAAGGTGCGTGGAGCTCTCACAATCGATATGCCGCCATTATAGTTTGCCCCTTGATACATTTTCCCCTAAAGATAAAAAAGGGCGTGTACGTCATTTAGGCGTGTGGGATTATGAGGGGGTTTATACTAAGTTTAAAACACTTGGAGCTAAACGGTATTTATGGAAAAAAGAAGATACAACATATTTTATGACTGTATCGGGTGTGCGGTCTGCAGTGGCAATTCCGTATTTACTTACATTAAGTGGAGAGCCGGAGGATAATTTTAATGAGACACTTAACCTACCGGCCGGGAAAAGCGGAAAAATGATACATACATATATTGACGATGAAACAGAGGGAATTATAACCGACTATCTGGGTAATACAGGATATTTTCACGAGTTATCTTCAATTCAATTAAAGGAAAGCGGCTATGATTTCAGCTTGAAAAATGATTATATCAAATTTTTAGATAACATACACAATAATAATATAATTGACAATGGGTTGACATAATACAAAAACAACTATATAATCATAAATAAGGTAAGCCCCACATTGACAGCGAATAAAGTGGAATACAGGGAAGCACGGCCGAAAGCCGCCCGACACTTGCGGAGTATGCTAACCGCGCTTGTTGTCGGTGTGGGGAGCTTCCATTTAAGGGGGTGAATTTACTGAGTAAATATTATAACGGAGCCGGAGTACTTAACGCCGGGATGCCTATTAATTTTTGTGTCGGTAACCGGTCCACGGGTAAATCTTATTATTGGAAAAGGTATGCTGTCCGTGATTATCTCAGAAACGGAAACCAATTTATTTACGTCAGGCGTTACCAAAACGACATAGATTTAGTTACTGATAGTTACTTCAAGGATATAGGGCAAGAACCCGACTTACTACCCCACAAGCTGGAATTAATTGACAATACATTTTATTGTGACGGTGAAGTTATGGGAAATGCTATCAGTTTATCTACCGCATACAAATATAAATCAGTACCGCACGATAATACTAACACAATAATACTTGATGAATTTCTCCCCGACAATCTACAATATCTTAAACCAATGCGGCCGACATATGAGCCGGAACAGGTGTTAAATTTATATATGACAGTAGCACGAGGAAGGAATAGACCGATACGCGATGAGGTAAAAGTTATATGTATTGCTAACCTTGTTACTTTATACAATCCATATTTTGCATATTTTGGGATTGAGCCTACAGGTTTAGGACGGTTTAAAAATGACGGTGTATATTGTGAGATATTCAAAAATGATGAAATAGCTGAGGAAATCAGGAACAGTAAAATAGGCAGGATATTGGAACGGACAACTTACGGCAGTTATGCATTGGATAATGCCGCATTACTTGACAGCAAGAGACATATTGTAAAGCGGTTGCCTGCTAAGGTGTATGTATGGTTTTGTCTCTGGTTTAATGATTGGTATATGTGTTATATAGATGACGAGGATAATATATATTTTAAAAAAGGATATGATAAGACAGCTAAAAACAAATATGCGGTAACACCGCCGGAACACGATATAAACATACCGTTATTCACAGGGACAGTATTAAAAGCGGTTAGGCGATACAATGACCTTGACCGTATTTATTATTTATCAGGCGATGCCAAAAGTAATATAGGAGGTATTTTATAAAATGAGCACTGATATTATTGAGACTACAGAAGACACCAGAGACGAACAGGGACCTATTGATGAAGCCTCCGAAGTCGAAGTAAATCCGGCTGATGAAGCACCAGAAGCCGAAGTAAATCCGACTGATGAAGAGCTTAAGCAGTTAAGAGAAGAGATACAAGCATTGCGCGAGTATCTTTCTAAGAAATTCACCGAAAGTGAAAGGGGGGATGCAGGAGAAACAGACCCAATAGAAGACTACCTAAACAGCGACAACTCATTAACCCACAGAATTTTAGAAAAGTATGAAAGGATGAAGTAAAAGACAATGGCATTTAATACAACTAACAGCACATGGTCTCAGGTTGCCAATAAACAGGCGTACAATGAAATGACAGCCGGCAATCTGAACAGTAAAACACTAGTCACTAAATATGACCCGATTTATAATAAACTTGTAGAGCAGATTAGCTATACAATGTACAGGAAGCTGAGGTATACTCAGAATTGGACTAATTTAGGCCGCAACGCCCCTGAAAACGCATATCCCGGTATACTCAGAGAGCTTGTAATGGCACAGCGTAAGGGTATGAACTACGCTATGGATAATGAAACACGTCCTACGTCTCTCAATAGTTACGCTATATATGATGATGATATAGACGTTAGATACCATAGCGCACAGCTTCGCTGGATGTACCCGTGGACAATCTATGATGAAGAACTGAGACGTTTTAGCGGCGGTAACGGTACTACAATAGCCGAACTTACAGAAATGAAGATGATTAACGCCATTAATGCCCGTAATCTCTTTATGGATAATCTTAGAAAAGAAACGCTTAAGATGCTGATACAGAATGCGGCTACACCGTTTAAAATGGGCATTGATATATCCGACTTTGACAGCCTTACTACGGATAATGCTAAGAAATGGCTCAACTCCATTGATAATCTTCTGTTTACACTTCAGGTAGGTACATCGCTGTACAACGGTAACCACTACTATATGCAGACTCCAAAATCTGACCTTGTTGTTGTAATCCCCAGAGAGTATTACATGAACGTAATCAGAAAAGCGTTCCCCGATACCTACAACCCGGAGAGCTTCCAGAACATTCTGCCGGATAATCTTATACTCATTGACACTCTCGGATCTGCTGACGTAGCAAAGTCTTCAGCGGCTACAACTCCGCTAGTACCGACTTGGGACAGTGTAGGTATGAACCTTCTTAATTATGATAAGGATACTGACGTTACAATTCCGTTTAATGCTGATTATCAGGCGGTCATTATGCACCGTGACGCTATGGGATTTGAAGATAATCTGTCCGAAACACTGTTCGGGCCCAAGGACATCGAGAAGTTAGCTACGCCGGTCCGGTCTCATTTCTGGACTAAAGCATATTATACCGACTTACTTCCCTCTATAGTAATTTCAAAAAGCGCAGAATAAGACTAATTTGAAAGGAGAACTATAATGGCTCTAAAACGTATATTTAATTTGAATTATGCAGGGGGTATTAAATTTAGAATTTCTAATGTAACCGAAACTATCAGGCTTGAGGAAGGCGGCTCAGGTGTTGAAATTGCAACAATAGAAGCAGGGTCAGGGTGGACTAGTACCAATGAACTGTTCGTAGGAATCTTTATCGGCAATACTTTAATTGCTGGGGGAGTAGCGGCCTCCATTGGCGGTGGTAATGGGTGGTGGTTTGGTACTGATGAAGCCGGTGATTTACAGATAATCAACACCTTTATACTTAATAGTCAGACCACATATAGTTTTTATGCTGACATTCCAGAAGCAACTTCATCTTCAATCACTGTATCCGGTACGCTTGTGGAAAGCGTTAAAGTCAATAACGGCGCGGCGCAGTCGGTGCCCCATACATTTGACCTTAATGCAGGCAGTAACACAATGGTAATTGAAGGCTCGCCCCGACTTGAAATGCTTGCAATTGAAGGCGATTACGATAGCGTTACATATGGCAGTAGCTCATATCCGAAACCGGCAGATATTACACTTGACCCGGCAACTTCCGTATTAACCGTAGTTAACCCGGTAAAAGAAATAACAGTAAAGTACACTGATACAAATGAACCGACTGTAACAGTTACTACAACTATGTAAAAGGAAGGTGACGAAATGGCAAGCGGCCAGATAAAATTTAATGCCGATAGTAATAAAACTGTAACCGTTAGCGGCTCTACATATTCCATAAAATGGCCAGACACGTTTCCTGAGGGATTATCAATTCAGATTAATGAAATTGAGGTTACACCGGGGAGCACTACCCAGCTAACCGCTGACGCTGTGGTAACAATGCAAAGCACAGAGCCAACAGATACTACACTCACTGTTACATATACCAGTGCAGGAAGTGTTACCCTTGATAGTCAGCCGGTTACTAACGGGCAGAAGGTTACACTATCTAAAGGTGACCACACAATGGATTTTGTGGGAGCTAGTGCAATACCCGAAGTTCAGATAAACGGCAGTGGAATACAGTCATTTACTGTAAATGGCGGTGAGCATCAGTCTACAGAAATTCCGTACACTTTTACACCGATAGCAGGACAGGTTAATAGTGTATATGTAACCGCCGCCGGTGAAGGCACGGCGCATCTTAATATGGTAGGAACAAACATAGCAGAAGTAAACGTAAATGGTACACCGCAGAAATTACCGTTGTCTATGGATATTAATGGTACTACCAATATAGCGGTAGCAGGTGAAGTATATCAGGTTGACTTAACATCTCAGGGCGGTGCTGTTATTAAAAACGGCAATGCTACTTTAACTGACGGTACTACACCTTTCCACCGTATCATAGATATTACACAAGATACGTATATTAATATTGATGCAACCCATATATTGACCGTTACGGGTGAGGATATTAAGGAAATACGTATAAACGGCCTTAAGTATGAACCCGATGCACTTCCTACAACAATACGTAACAAAGCTATGACAGCTACAGTTGATATTGTTGGATATGACCCCAGTGAAATACATATCACGGGTAACTATATTGAGACCATAACACTTGACGGTAATGATATACCAGTAGGTGATAGCGGCTCAGTTGACCTTGAAATAACAGCACGTGAAGAAAATCATTTTGTTAATATCATGGGAAGTCAGCCCCGTGAGTATGGTATTACATGGAATGATAACGGCAGTACATCGATGCTTATGGACGGTAAGAAGCAGACAAGTGGTACAACATCATTTATTAAAAAAGATGTATACATATCAGCTACCCCTTCGCCTGTACCTGTTCATATTGAAGCGTCAGAAGATGCTTTTATTTCTGTAAACGGAAAACGCTGGAATGCAAATGACTTTGTAATACAGGTAGACAGTGCAACCGAACTGGATATAACTACCGAAACATGTAATCTTACGGTTGATTATGGAGACAATAGCTACAGTCTTTTAGTGCCGTCCAGCATGATTACAATAGCCGCTCCACATCGTGACGGCTGGATATTCGACGGCTGGAGTAGTAACAATGTAGGTATAGTCAATCCTAAATCTGTAAAATGCAATATTGACCTTACCGGCAAGAGCGTTGCTAATCTGGTATGTCATTATCAGCGGTGGGAGACCTGCAACAAGCCGAATATATGGAACTAATTTTTATGGTTGAAATTATAGTTGCAGTTATAACAGTTATCGGCGTTATTATTTCAAATTACTTTTCCAATAACTCCACCAGAAAATTAATATTGTACCGGATTGACCAGCTCGAACATAAGGTTAATAAACATAACAACTTAATCGACCGTGTTTACCAACTGGAAAATCGAGGAAATATTATAGAAACAAAAATTGAAAGGCTTGAAAAATGAACGATATCGACATTTTAATTAATTGCGCTAAAGACGAAGTAGGTTACACGGAAAGCCCCGTAGGCTCAAATAAAACAAAATACGGTAAATCATACGGCGTTAACGGCGTACCTTGGTGCGTTCAATTTGTATGGTGGTGTTTTAGGCAGTCTAATTTATCCCCTCTGTTCTACGGAGGGGGTAAGACTGCAAGTTGTGGCCAGCTCAAGACGTATGCGGTAAATCATAATCAATGGATAACATCCGATTATAAACGCGGTGATTGTGTGATTTTCGATTTTGCCCATACAGGAAGCTATACAGACCATATCGGGATAGTATATGATACCGATGACGTATATGTATATACAATCGAGGGTAACACATCATCTAACATCTCAGGGTCACAAGATAACGGTGGATGTGTCGCCCTAAAACGCCGTAGTAAAACTCTAGTACACGGGGCGTACCGCCCTTTATACAAAGGAGACGACTTAATGACAGGCAAAGAAATATATGAAGAATTACAAAAATATACTTCTTCTTTATCAATCCCCGATGATGTGAAAGAAGAATATGAAGAAGCAGTTAAAGCCGGAATAACAGACGGTTATAATCCTTGTCAGCTCATCCCGCGTTGGCAGGCGGCTTTAATGGCCTACAGGGCTAAACCTAAAAGAAAGGGGAAAGCAAAACATGAACTTTAACGATATTGTTACGAAGATAACAAGCAGAAAATTTCTATCTGCTATAGCTGTTATAATCGCGGGTCTGTGTATGGCGTTCGACGTTGACCGTGAAACGATTGAAAGTATTGCGGGGGTACTTACGTCCCTAATAGCTACAGTCGTTTACACTGTCACGGAAGCATCTATTGACAAGGCAGACGTCCAGAATAAAACTGACGAAAGGGGTGGGGAGTAATGCCCTACCCCTCTTTTTCGGGCAGTGTAGATATTTCAATCTGCTGTAATACGCCTTACGATATTATAAATGTACCTATAGTATCACAGATGATATATGAGGAGGCCGGACATAAATTAGATACTACCGGCTATATGGTATGGCAAACACAATATCTATCCAGTATCAAAGTTAATATAGATAACTATGCCGACATACAGGGGGCGCAATATATAGTTATATATGATAAGTCCGACAATGATGTATTTGAATACTGGTATCAGGTATTGGCTTTTAAAATGGTATCTAATAAGACCGTGGAATTTACATTGCAGTATGACCCTTTGTTAACATTAAATTTAGCGGATATTACAGGTATAACAGGATTTATGAAACGGTGGAGTGTAGGTGATGATAACCCCCTGTTATGGATTAATACGCCCGAACCTATAAACCGCGCTAGTGATTATGTATACTCTTATACACGTCTTAGAGGCCATATAGCCGAACAGTTACAATTTAATTCAATTACAGGTTTTCCATATAATATGGCCGCTGACGGAACCGTTACAACATATTTCCCCGTAAGTGAAGGGCTGGATATAAAAAATTATGCTATACCTAAATTCAGCAATACTACACCAACTAAATTTGGCCTGATTGATAACTTTATATCTATAAACTCATTTGAAGACGGTCTAAAATATTTTGTATGGAAAAATAACGATATCGTAAAAAGTAACTACTCAGCCGCTATAGGGTACGGTATGGACATAGGCGGCGTAGGTTATTCACTACCACTAAGCCCCTTAATTTCATATAATCCGCAAGACGGAAGCGCAGGGTACAACTCAATTACAGGCAATGTTGGACACTATGACACTGACCATGTATTAGAGAAAACCGGATATAATAACCGTAAAGCCGGCGAAATGGGCTTAATGTTCACACTGTATAATGAATTTACAGGCGACAGTGTTACAGTACAAAACTACGATATAGCACAGTATAAAAAATTATCAGTTGATGTATTATGTAATCCTTATGTTACCGGTTGTTTTATGGCGCGTATACACGGATATATGGATGATGAAAACGGTAATACCGGCCTTGTTCGTTCGTGCGGTTGGGCGCCGGTCTCATTGCAGTCAGGCGTTGGAGCTGGACAGTTAATGAACGACTTTAATTTAAAAGCCGCGCAGGACGTTGTTACAACATCAACAAATATGGCTAATGCTGGAGCTAATCTTTCTTACCAGTATGCAACCGATACCTATTACAATAATACCTTGCTTAACGGCCTTGATAGTTTCTTGTCTACTATGGGCAATCTTTTCACAGGCAATGTAGGCGGTGCCGTAAGCTCATTTACAAATTTCCTTACGGGAGATATAAGGCCGCGTACCGCATATGAATATGCCGGACAGGATTACTTGCTTACTATGCAGAAAAACGAGGCAATGAAAAAGCTTCAAATGAACAAGCTTGCGTTTCAGGGTAATATTAACAGTGCTCAGCCTCCTGCAATCAAATACGCTCAGGCATCAGCCTATTACGGTACTGCATATGACTTTTGTATACGTGAAACGTCCCTAAGCTCATTTGACCGTCTGAGAGCCGATACATTCTTTACGGCCTACGGCTATAACGTAGATAGCTATATGTTATCATCGTTCAACTTCTTAAGGACCCGTGAACGGTTTACGTTTATACAGGCTGACGACGTGAGAATTATTGACACATTACGCCCTAACCTTTTACAAAAGATTATGGACTATCAGGCTGTACAGTATATACAAGACCGTTTCTCAGCAGGTCTGCGTATCTGGATGAAACGCCCTGACTATGACTACAGCACTCCTAACCCCATTAGATCCGGATATACTCCAATAGACCCCGATGTATGGGAGCCTGATATTCCTAATGTTGTTGACCCTACACCGGTTGAACCGTTCCCCGACCCGTCTACCAATGCACAGCGCATTATTAATACAGCGTTGGCCGAAGAAGGAGTTAAAGAAACCGGTATCAATAACGTAAAATACAACACCGAATATTACGGACGTGAAGTCAATGGGTCAAAATATGCTTGGTGTGCTGTATTCGTATGGTGGGTATTTGCCCACGCCGGATTATCTGAGTTGTATTGTGGCGGTGCTAAACAGGCAAGCTGTACCGAGGCACGAAAGTATTATGAACGGCGTAATATGAATATAGACCCACACGATGCACGGCCCGGCGATTTAATATTTTTTAATTTTGGTGGTGACGCTTGGAGCATTTCAAGTCATATAGGTATATGTGTAAAAAATAACGGCAACAGCTTACAGACAATTGAGGGTAATACATCCAATAATAAAGTTGAAATGAAAACCCGATATTTTAGTACAATAAACGGAGCCGCTAGACCCTATAAAGATTAAAAGAGGTGATTAAAATGGGTAGAAGAAGATGCAGGGGCGAAGGTCTGCCCCTCACAATGCCGGATAAAACAGCCGAATATGCGGGATATCAGTGGGATTTAGATAAACCCCAGTGTGGAACGTCCCAAATGTTCCCCATATTTAAAGACAGTATATACCGACTTCTTTTTTCAAATTTCAAATGGTACGGACTATCTGACAGTGAAGCCGAGACTATAGAGTGGCATTTGATAAATGAAGGCCGTGTTGTAGCAGTGAAATCTGAATTTAATCTTAAAAACCAGTCCCCAGATGGTATATTCATAGGCCGCTGGAATATGGAAGGAATAGAACCCCGTTATGACTTTTACGGTAAACCGTTGTCTATGGCGTGCTCGGGCCGGAACGGTACTATAGTACGAACCGACAAACAAGATAATTTTACAGTCGGCTATGATACTAACGCCATTACAGTAAATCAGCAAATGATACGGCCTATTATTTCATATACCGATACACTATGCTATATGCTTGATAACGCTTATCAGGCCTTAATGGTAGCCGCCGAGACTCGAAAGGTAGGAATGGTGTTCCAGTGTTCAAGCCAGGCATCAGCTAAACTACTCAGAAGTGTTTTAAGTAAAAGAAGTGATAATAACCCCTACATTGTAATTACAGGTGATATATCAAATGAAGTTGAAGTACTATTTAACAATAATGCATCAGCTATTGCTGAATATCACCAGCACTTTATGAATATATGGGGTATTGTTCTTGATATGCTGGGACTTGAAAATAATCAGCAAAACAAAAAAGAGCGAGTTATCGTTTCCGAAATGGAGCTCAACCGTTCACTATCCCGATATATAGGAGCTGACAGACTGAAAGCCCGGAAAAAATTAGCTGAAAGATTATCAGAATTATATGGTACTGATATTCAGGTAGAAAACTATCTTGCCGCTATGATAAAAGAAGAAGGTAATGAAGCCAACATATACGGTGAACAGGAGGACGTAAACAATGCTATACAGTGAATGGACTGATACCTATGGTTTATACCGGTGGTACAGAAAAGACGGCTCTCCGCGCATCCTAATGCCCCTGGATGGTAATTATAAAAGTATATATGATATCGTTACCAGAGAAGCGGACTTAAAATTTAATTGTTTTGAAATTCAGGATATGATATCTTTTACTAATGAATTTCTTAGCGAAGTGTCTACTGCGTGGATGAAATTTAAAACTGAGCTTGAACTGGTAACGGGTACTTTAAACGGAACTAACATTGACCCTAATGTGTTTGAAGCCGGGTACGACCGTACAACAACCCAAACAATAAAAGGAACTGTAGATGTTATCGGGACTACCAATACTAATATAAATAGTAATGATACAATAGGACAGAGAACCGATAATACTACAGTCAACACCTCAGATAAGGCAAGAAACATTCAATATAATCAAGGTGTACAAGCATTTGACACTGAAATAACAAACGATGATATAGGAGAGCTTGGCCGAAATTGGGCAAGTGGATTTTCAGACGCTGTACAGCTTGGCAACCAGAGCACAGAATTCAAACAGGGTGAACAGGAAAATACCTCATCGCAAACAAATAAAAGTAACGGTAACCAGAACACTACATCAGTAAATACGTTCAATGAAAATGTTCACGAAAAACGAATTAATTATTATGACAACCTCGCTTTTCTCCGTGACCGGTTTGACCGAATTGAAGATGTAAAACCGTTCTATGAGTATTTAATGCCTTGCTTTAAAACAATAACAGTTATGTCTAAAAATTGGTAATAAAACGACAAAGAGCCCCATCGGCTATACAACCGATGGGGTTCTTTGTCTGCTATTTTATCTTATAAGGAGAGATGTATACACATCATCTTAATTATACCATAGATAACATATATGTCAACTCCAATAGTATTATACCAAATATAAAAATAGTTATTATCTTAGCGCGCTTTTCTGTCATTGTTACACCTCAACTCCTGTTATTTCAAAGAAAATATCTTTATCGAAGTTAGGTATTGACATAACCGTTTGTCTGTCTTCTTCTCTCATCTTTTCCCACCAGTGAGTACAAGCTTCCTTGTATGTATAAAGCTTTAAATAGCCACCTACCGTCCTCTTTTCTTCTGTATTCATATCTTCTTCCGTATAAGATATCCACTCGGTTAACTTAAAGGGAGCAGATTGAATAGCAGTATAATATTTACTGTCGTAGAACTCTGAAGCGGTCATGTCTGACGGCCTGTTAAATAGGCGGATCTTATCTTCCTGGGTGCAAAATACGCCTGCCGAAAAATTGCAGAAATTAAAAACGCCTGTGTTATAGTAGCCTGTGTTATAGTTGCCT
>ULNX01024989.1_pt1 | contig 14409 bp, 16 predicted proteins | sample 1952061 | NCBI WGS metagenome assembly ULNX01 (sample SAMEA4835588, study PRJEB28245) | human gut metagenome | biome: gut microbiome; material: fecal sample | place: Denmark | collected 2008 | reverse complement strand
AGGGCCGACCACACCACACACTTTGGTGGAGTGTTATAAATCTAATGGGAACGGAAAAGGATGTGCAAGCTTTGCGTGTTGGGCAACAGATAACTGTGCTTGGCAGATATCTGCGTTACGAAAGGTTGGAAACCTGCGGTGGCTTGGGTAATGATTTATATTTTGAAGTGGTAAAAGAAAAATGACTATTGGATTATGTCGGTTAAAGCTCCTTCTGCTGTTGAAGCAGGGGGAGCTTTTTTATGCTTAAAATTCTTGTGTGTATAAAAAGAGCTTGGATTGATGTAGGGGTGTTTTGCTTTGCCAATTTATGGAAATAAGATTTACAAAAAATAATCATACTATAAAGGTATGATAAAATATGGCGTTTTTAGGGGTGTTTTGAGGACTTATAGTCTATAATTAAAAAAATAATTATACTATTAAGGTATTATTGCCATGGAAGAAGCAATTGAATTCTCTATTCACTTTGATAAAATGAAGCTAACGAAGAGTTGGTGGATAGAAAGGTTGATTAATATGGAGAGAAGAGCTTTTTTTACCAAAGGACTTCCGGCTTATTTTTTCAAAATGGGTGAGGCCTTTGCTGAAGCCTCTGGCATCAAGAAGAATCCCCATGATTACTTTGATTCATTTGAATCCTGTTATCCTCTATTATCCGAGGTGTCCTATGATATGCTGGTTCAGGCAGCAGAACAGCTGGAGATTGAGGTTGGCAATAAAGATAAAATGACCTTGGCACGTGAAATTTATGCAATAAAGGGAGTGAAAGGCTTTGAGTAAGATTAGTGGCTTGCTTAGCACTGGCGCTGTGCTGCTGCATGGTGAAAGACATGCCTCCGGCTTGGATTATTTGAGTCGTGTGGATGGTGAGGAGGGTACTTGGTACTTTTGGCTGACTGCTATGCAGGGCGTTTACGAGCTTAAGCTGTGCGAAGCTTCTCTACAGGGTGAGCATGAAATTAGTTCCCTTGATATTCGCTATTATCCGAGCATAGATGAGGACGTTTTTGAAAGCTTCGCTTGCAGGGAACAGCTTTTAAGAGTCAGCGAGCTCTTTGATGATGGGCCGGTGGAAATTCCTGATAATCCCGATGTGTGCCCCTGCTGCGGTGGGGATGTACACGATGATGAGCACGAGCAACATCATTGCCACGGACATGGGGCTGTGCGGGCTAAAGGAATTCCCAAGCTTGTTTTAAGAAAGCAATTGCCAGCGGATGCCTTTGTAATTGGCAAATTGCAATGTGATATAAAAGAAAGACTGGAAAGTATAAAAATTAGTTCTCAAAATTTCTATCCTGAATATGTGGCTGATGGCATTAAGCTGCCGGATGCTCAGGGTGAGCTGGTGGAGCTGGTAGCTCCTAATGGCTTGGATAGAAATGTTCCTGGCCTAGAATTGACCAAGATTTTTGCGGAGTTCTTTATTACCAAGTTTTTAAATGCTTTCTCCATTGTCTGCATTCCAGAAAAACGAGAAGAGGTTGCTGGTGTGGTCAAGCATTGTTTAAGGGATAACCAATTACAGGAAACTAAGGCTGCTGATGTGAAATTGGTTATGCAAACCTATAAATGTTGAAAGGAGGCAAGAAATAATGAATGAACAAACCCCCGAAACTGGCGGAAAATTTAGTTGGCCTGGATTTATAGTAGGTCTAGTAGTAGGTGCAGGTTTATTCTATGCAACGATTCAGCTTGTGTCAGCGTTGATGTTCTCTAGAACCGCTGCTTAATTATCGAAAGGAGTATTGAAATGGGCGTATCCAGAAGAGATTTTTTAAAGGGTTTAGCTATCGGCGGAACTACTGGTTATTTAGCTATGGCCGGTGCTTCCTCCACTGTTTTGAAGGATGTTTTTGTTCCTAAAAGACCTATTGGTGACTTTGATATCGGTGAATGCAAAAGCGTAAAATGTACTGTAGTTTCCGAGACCAGCTGGTTTAATAATGCTCGCTTGGTAAAGGATATGAAGGATGCTGGCGGCCTTTTGGTTAACCAATACATCATTCCTTGGACTCATAAGGGTGTTAAGGAAGGATTCAATGGTGACAATTCCGGTGGCTATTGCACGTTAATTGATGTGGAGCTGATGGACGGCTCTAAGAAAAAAATATTGTTTGACTGCGGTTGGAACACTGCCTGGATGGATGAATGCTTGAAGCGCGAAGGCGTGGATAAGATGCTGGAAAACCATGAGGTGGATTTGCTGTTCGTAACTCATGAGCATTTTGACCATTATTGGGGCGTTGAGTCCGTTTTGAAGCATTGCCCGGATATTCCCATTATTGTTCCCAAGGGCTTCTATAAGGAAGGCTTTGATTTGCTGAAGGGTGCTAACTATCCGATTGCTGGCGTAAAGAACGATTATCCCCATACTGGGCCCTTGGAAGTGCGTGAATCCGGCAAGGTTCATCCTCTGTTCCCTGGCTGTGCCTCCATCACCTTTGACTCCGCTATCATCACTCGCGTAACCGGTGAGCAGGGCTTGGTATTTAATGTTGCCGGCAAGGGCTTGGTAGCTGTTACTGGCTGCTGCCACATGGGCATCATTTCCTTGTTGGAGGAAATCAAGCATAGCGTTAAAGGCGGCGACAAGATTTATGGTATTCAAGGCGGTTTGCACATCTCTCCCTTCGAGGATTGGGATCCGCAATATGATGATTTGATTAAAGCACTGCCTGGCTATGGCATCGAGATCCTGGGCTGCAACCACTGCACTGGCTATTTGACCGCAGAAAAGATGGTATTGGCTGGCATGCCGGTAGTACAAGGTACTGCAAGATTCAAGAGCAAGAAAAAACTGTATCTGGGCAATGGTGACCAGATTATGTTTGGCTAATATTAGGAGGCGAAGGGACAATGATCAACCTTAAGGATCATATGTGGCTGGAAAGCCGTATTATGGAAAATAAAATGCCTCAGCCCATTCGTGGCATCGTAGGCGTGCTGTTTTCCTTTGTAATCTTCTATGCATTGTGGTGGATATTCATGGATCCTCGTGGCATCATGAGATGGTATACACCGCAATATGGTTATATGTATATTCGTTGGATTTTGATTGTTGCCATTTGGCAGGCCTATATTTTTAATTTCTGGCCATTTAGCCTCAAATGGCGTGAAAACACACATCCGTTGATTACGGGTGCGGTTTTGGTTGCTGTAAACTTTGTTATTGTTGGTGCTGTAATTTGGGGCTTCTTCTACAATTTCTTAGGCTTGTATTCCATTCCTTACCTGAGTGTTGATAAGCTCGTAAGCAAGGGCATGACTGAATTCTTTGCTCGTGAGTACTCCTCCTTGGCAATTTTGATGTTCGCAGCGATTGCTTCTTGGTTGAGCCCAATTGTGCCGGTTTGCTTTGAAAACCATCCCTGGCAGAGCATGAAGCAGCCCGCAAGAGGCATTACAGTTTTCTGCGTAACTGCCTTGTTCTCCGTGCTGGCGTTTTTCTGCCTGATGCATCCCCACTATCATGTATTGTTCTGGCCTTGGCAAGAATATGCGGCAGCTTACCCCTGGTGGTTTGAATTCGCTCGCACCCTGCATGGTAACTTCAACGTTGGTTGGGTAATGTGCGGTACTGTAGCCATCTGGATGCTGGAAATTACCTTCGATCGTTATCCCTTTGTAATGATTAAAAACAAGATTTGGCGTGGCTTCGCAGGCTTCATTGGCGTTTTCCTGTTTGCAGTATTACTTTTTGTAACCTTCAACTTCATCCAAGATGTTGCTTGGGGACCGGCAGTTGAAGGCGCAAAGAGAATTCTTGCACCGGACTGGCGCTATCTGCATAGTGGCGAATTAGCAATCATGATGCTGATTCCGGCTATGGTTCTGAATTTCTATTTTGACAATGGTCCGAAAAAATATGGCGTTGCTATCAACATTGCTCTGAGAATGCTCATCATTGTAATTAGCACCATTATTTTCCACTGGCTGTACTACAAATTCAGCCCTGCTATGCTGGGTACTCAGGCTGCTTATTCCCATCCGCAGCAGTTCCCCATGGCTCCTGGCATCCTCTTCATTTGCGTAATGCTGTTCCATAACTGGTTCATGGATCTGTGGCCCGGTAAAAAACGCGTTGGCAATAAAGACGTAATGCTGGATGACGACAGCGAAGAAATTAAATAATTAAAGATTTTTTTGTGGAATCTGTCACATAAGAGTATAATTTTATACGGAATTATGTGACAGATTTTCCGCATTTATAAAAATACTGAAAGGAGGCTCCTATGAGTATTGGTATAGGAGAAATCCTGCTAGTGCTAGTGGTAGGCTTTGTGGTTGTAGGTCCGGAGGATTTACCCAAGGTAGCAAGAGGTTTGGCTAAAATCGTCAAAAAACTGCGCAATATGATGAAGGATGTAACTAAATCCTTTGAAGAGGAACTCGAGCTGGAAGAGCTCAAAAAGGATACGGAAGGTATCAAAAAGATGAGCGATGATTTCCAAAAGGTGCAGCAGGACGTGATTAAGCATGCCATGGGCAATGACAAATAGTTAAAGCTTGTTTAGAAAGGTGGTTTTAGTATGCGTTTAGGCGTAACAGAAATTTTATTGATATTGGCAGTTGCTGTGTTGGTGTTTGGCTCCAATAAGCTATCCGGCTTGGGCAAGGCCTTGGGAACCAGCATTAGAGAATTCAAAGAAGAAGTGAAGAGCCCCGAATCTGCTGCGGCAAAAGAGGGTGAGCAAAATGACAGAGAAGCAACAAAATAATTTAGTCGCAGACCCCTTTGATAGTGTACAGGCTTATGAGCCGCCTTTAAAGGAGCATGTGCGGGAGCTGCGCAATAGATTGATTTGGTGCTTGGGCTTTTTATGTGGCAGCTTCTTTGTGATTGCAACCTTTTTTGCCAACGATTTGATGCAGCTTTTGACTGAACCCATCAAGAGTAGGGGAATCCAGTTTATTTATTTGGGCTTATCCGAGGCCTTAGTGGCTCAGCTGAAGGTATCCTTTATTGCTGCCGTAATCGTATCGGCACCCATAATTTTTTGGCATATTTGGGACTTTATTAAGCCCGCTCTTTACGAGAATGAGAAAAAAGCTGTTATTATATTTTCCTTTGGCTCCATGCTGCTTTTTATTTTGGGCGTGTGCTTTGGCTATGGGGTAGTTTTCCTATCCGCCATCACGTTTTTCGTATTTATGGGCGAAAATTTGGCAACGCCCATGCTGTCCATAAGCCAATATGTGGGCTTTTTATTCGGCTTTGTGCTTTCCTTTGGTATAGTATTTGAACTTCCGGTTGTTGTTTATGTTCTATGTAAGCTGGGCGTTGTTACTGTACAGCAATTAGTGAGCCTGCGCAAATACATGGTTTTGGTTATTTTCGTTTTGGCTGCTTTCCTCACTCCCCCAGATGTTTTGTCCCAGTGCCTGATGGCATTGCCCATGATTATTTTGTATGAAATTGGCATTATTGTGGCCAAATGGGGTTGCTGAAAAGGGAAGCTGTTCTTATAGAATGAGGTATGGTAATGAAAAATAAAATTCTAATTGTGGACCACAAGGAACGGAGCAAGGCTGAGCTTGTTGCTGTTCTGACAAAAGAATATGAGGTTATTAAGGCTAACGATGCATATCAAGCTTTGGATGCTTTGGCAGGTGACCCGGAAATCAAGGTGGTGCTGTTAGAATTATTATTGCCGGGTATGAGCGGATTGGAATTGCTGCAAAAAATTCGCAGCAATAGCTTATATAAGGAACTGATTGTCATTATCGTAACCGAGATAGGCAATACTAACGAAGAAATCACAGCCTTAGGCATTGGAGCGGATGACTATATTTGTCAGCCTATTTCTCCCGAGGTAGTATCCGCTAGAATTAGGCACATCCTGAATAATAAGGAGTTGCTGAGAAATTCTGAATGTAGATTTAGTTTGCAACGGAATCTTTTAGATGCTACCGCTACTGCCATATTTGTAGTTGATGCAATTAATCACAATCTTTTGTATGCGAATAATGCCTCTAAAACCCTCTTGAAGGTGAAGAATGATAGCTATGCTGGTCGCAAATGCTATGAATACTTTTTCAACAAGAAATATCCTTGTGAAAAATGCAAGCTTTTTATAGCCCATACTAATGAGAATAAATCCGAGGTCTATATTCCCAAAGTAACCAAGACTATGAATATACGCATTCATTTGATGGAATGGTTGACTAGGCCTGCCTATGTGGTATATATGACGGATATAACGGAGGAGAAGCATGCTCGTGAGCTAGCCGAGGAGCGGTATCAGAAGGAGCTGCGCCGCCGTTATCGGGTAGATATGGATTTTATGGCCTATTTAGTAATCAATGTTACCAAGGGAACGGTAATCGAGCATGATCCACATGGCTTTCCAGTGCCGACCATTTATCCAGGTCAGCCGGAAACAGAATTTATTGAACGCGTCTTGCCAACCGTAATTGATTATGAAAAACGCAAGGAGTTTTCTGATATGCTGCGAGTTGAAAATTTGCGGCAGGCCTTTGCGGAAGGAAAGAATGTTTTATCCATTGATTATAGACGCTATTCCCGCAATATGAAAAATATTATGTGGGCACGGTCTACTATTCAATTGATGGAGGACCCACAGAGCAAGGACTTAATAGCCTTTTTATATACCTATGATATTAACGAAAATAAGATGATGCAGGAGGTTATCAGTAGAGCGGTCAATTATGACTATAATATGATCGCTTATATTAACCTGTTTTCACAAACTGCAAAATTATATACAAGCAATGGCTTTGGCATTGATAGGCTGCCAAAGCAGGAATTTGACTATCAAAGTGCCGTAGAAAAATATGTAAATGATTTTGTTCCCAAAAAGGACAGGGAAGAGATTCTACAAAAAATGTCCTTGAATAATGTGCGTCAACAGCTGCAGCATCAGGATTCATATGAATTTGATATCACTTTAATAAGTGCTAATGGTGAGAAAAAAGTGAGCAGATTGCGCTATGTAAACCTTGATAAGGTATATGGAATGGTTCTTTGGACGGATCGGGATATTACCCATATTGTGAACCAAGCTCAACAGAAGCATGAACTGCTGTTTGAGCAAATTGATGGACTAAAGAATCTCAATCGAGTGAAAAGCGAGTATTTGGCAGCCTTTGGCACCAGTGTGCGGATGCCCTTAAAAAATATCCTGGGCACCTTAAAGAAAATGGGCAATACTACTGCTGATGATAGGACAAGGGAGGAATTATATTCCATTAAATGCCAGCTTTCCAAAATTAGCGATATTATCAACGATATTATGGATATCAGTAATCTGGAAAATGAGAGAGTAAAGTTTTCTGAGGTTCAATTCACTATCAGCGATTTTGTTGCTACAGTTAGCAAGGATGTCAGGAAAAAGTATGCTGCTAAAAAGATTAACTTGGAGTGCCTAGAGCAGGTATTCCATGATAGCTGCTTGGGAGATTTTAAAGCAGCCTACAAGCTTTTATACAATGTATTGGATAATGCTTATAAATACTCGGATAATGGCTCCAAAGTACAGTTCATCGTTTATGAATTGCCATTTAAAGATCAAAAGGAAGCAATATATCGCTTCGTGGTGAAGGATTGGGGTTGTGGCATTGAGGAACAAAGATTGGCAACAGTTTTTACTCCCTTCTATTCCTTCATTAACCAAAGTGACCACAAGGATAGCTCCGGCTTGGGACTGTCCATTGCTAAATTTATTGTGGATAGATTAGGTGGAATCATTTCCATTGATAGCAAGGAAGGCGCAGGGACCACAGTTACCATTGACTTGCATATGGCCTTTGCCAATACCACGCAAGTTAAGGAAGAGGTTAGAGTGGAGGAGCAGCCCAAGGTGAATCATATGCACCTGTTGCTGGTACAAAAGAACCCTTTGGAGCTTTTGGTTTTGCGCAAGCTTTTGGAGAGCAAGGGCGCTAAGATAGATTGTACTGAATCAGTTGAAGCGGCTGCTGAGCTTATGAAAAAACATGATATTGGTTATTACAGCTTTCTGATTGTGGATATGGATAATATCTTGTCGCAAATGCGAGGAGAGGCATTGAAGAAGCTGAAGCTGCATCCACATCGAGGTCGGGGCAGTTTGTTTGCCCTTTGTGCTAATGTGGATTTGGATGAAAAGAAGGCTTTGGTTGAGGCCGGCGTGGACGAGGTACTGTTTAAGCCTTTGCGACTGACAAGTCTTTTGGAAATCATGGGAGAACATAAAAAGTAAGGAGAGATTAGCGTGGATTTAATGCATTTATTTAAACAAGGTGGTTTAGTTATGTATCCTTTGGCTTTGCTGTCCTTCGTTGCCTTAGCGATATTTTTTGAGAGAATGCTTTATTTCAGGGGCATTGATACGGATATGGAGCGCCTGAAAAAATTGTTGGACTATATCGCTGACAGAGACAGTAATGGGGTTGCAGAAATGGCAAAGGAAAAACCCACCGATGCGGTACTGCTGGCCCAAAGCTATCTTTCCTTGAAGCAAGATCAGCAGGATAAAGTGCAGAATCTGGAAACCCAAGTTAATTTCAAATCCATGGGCTATAATGATAATCTGGCATTTTTAAGCATCATCATTACTTTAGCGCCCTTACTGGGGCTGTTAGGTACCATTTTAGGTATTATTTCCTCCTTTAAGGTATTTGATTTACAGAACGGCGCCAATCAGTTTGCTATTACCAGTGGCGTGGGCGAGGCCTTGATTGCGACTGCCTTTGGCCTTATTGTGGCCATGTTTGCTTTGGTTCTGTATGGTGTATTGAAGTACCAAATAGGGAAATTGGATAAAAAGCTAGCTCTTTGCTGTGTTAGCCTCTTAGATGCTAAGTAATAGGCGAAGCAAAAAGGAGTGATAACTAATGCGCTTTACCAAAAAAGATGAAGGCTTGCCCCAAATCATGGTTATTCCCATGATTGATATCATGTTTTTTTTGCTGGTATTTTTTATGCTTGCGACCATTAATATGAGTAATTCCGGTAGCCTGCCTATAAAGCTGGCTAGCATGCAGAATCTTCAGCAAACAAAGCTGGACGGACTGCATGTGGCAGTGGACAAGGATAATAAGCTTTATGTGGATAATATGGAAATCAAAGCTGATAAGCTTTTGCCATTGCTGCAAAAGGCCACAGCTGCCAATCCTGAAATGCTTGTTATTTTGAGAATTGATAAAAACAGCCAGTTTTATAGTACCTCTGAGCTCATAAATATCCTAAAACGGGCAGGTGTGAAACGAATCGCTTTGGCAGCTGAAAAGAGGTCCTAGCTTATGTATAGTGAAAGAATGCGAATCGCAATTGCTCTTGCCTGTTCCTTGGCCTGCCATCTATGCTTATTAATGGCGGGGCAGATACAGGGGCATCATCGGGCTGTTAGTGATGAGGTTTATGAAACAATGCTGGATATCAGCCCTGCAGATTTTGACCAAGAGGCTGTTAAAAGCAGAATTCACAATAAAAAGGGCTTTTTTACGCTTGCTCCCTTGGAGCTGTACTTATTGGAGGATGCTCCAATTAAGCTAAAAAAAATCAAGATAGAGGAGATAGACCCTTCAAGCTTGAAAAAGCCCAAGATTGCTCCTATTGTGCGGGAGCCCTTGGTGAAGCCAAAGCTTTTAAGGCATGCGCCTGTTCCCTATCCAGCGAAGGCTGGTGGGCAGACTGGGCGTGTTATCGTGTGCATTTTGGTGGGAGCAGACGGAGTGCCTGAATATGTATCCACAGCAGCTTCCTCCGGTAACCCCTTTTTGGATGGTGCAGCCTTGGAGGAGTGCATAAAATGGCGCTTCTCTCCAGCTCAGGATGTAGAGGGTAATGACGTTAGATGTATTATTTATATTCCCGTAGATGTCAAACCTTAACTGCTTTCATTTAAATCTTCCTATAAAAAGCAAAGAGAGATACATCCGTTATAGATGCATCTCTCTTTGCTTTTTATCTGTGTTAGGAATTAGTGATATTGGCCTTGCGCTCTAAAAAGGTTAGATAGAGGCTGGGCTGGTTGAGCTTGTCCTGCTGCATTTTTAAAATATCGAGCAGAGTAATATTGTCTAGTAATTCGTCAATAGTGGATTGGAGGAGCTGCCACACATCAGCAGCTACGCATTTATCCATATTAGGGCATTGTGCGCTCTTGCTGTCGGAGCAGGGGGTTACTGTTTTGAAGATTTCCATGACCTTAACGATTTGATTCACGGTATAATTTTGGGGCAGATTAGCAAGCCTATAGCCGCCGCGGTTGCCACGAGTAGCATTCACAAGCCCGGCTTTTACGAGCTTGCTCATGATTTGCTCAGTATACTTCAAAGGAAGAATTTCCTTGTCGGCTATATCCTTGATGGGTATGGGGCCGAGAGGGTAGTTTTCAGCTAAGAATATCATAATGCGTAATGCATAACGGCTTTTTGTGGAAATCTTCATGTGGTTGTTCTCCTTTGCGTGAGGAATTATTACTGCACCTGCTTAGCTTGTGCAGGTGCAGAAGGTTATCCTATGCTTTTATTATAGTACTTTTTTGTCATACCAAAAAGTGCTTTTGGAAAATGTTTTGACCAGCAAATAGGCAATTAGCAAATCAGCAAGCGAACATTGTGACTTTTAGCGAATGAGTGACTGGAACAATGGACTCAAGGGTTGATTGCAGTGAATTCTTATTAGTTCAAATAGTACCCCGTAGAGTCCTTATTGTTCCCCACGAAATGAGCGTTAGGAAAGTCACAATGAGCGATGATTGCTAATTGCCTATTTCCCAAATATAGTCTCAAACCACAATTTATAGGGATAATATTGTTCACAAAAATACTACTCTTGTGATATAATAAAGCAGGTTATTTCTTAAATTCAAGCTAAACGCCGCATATCGCTGCGCAAAGCTTAATTAAACAATCATAGGATGGTGAAAAAATGAAAGTATCTGCTGAAGACGTAAAGCATATTGCACAGCTTTCCCGTTTAACCGTTCCTGCATCTGAGATGGAAGTGTTTACTGAGCAATTCAACCAGATCCTGAACTATGCCGATATTCTTGAAAAAATTGATACCACCGGTATCGAGCCCACTCCTTACGTGCTGCCTGTTAGCAACGTATTGCGTGAGGACGTTGTCAAAGAGGGCGTATCCCATGAGGAAGCTCTGAAGAATGCTCCGGCTGTCCACAACGATGGCTTCAAGGTACCGCGCGTAATCGATTAAGAAGGAGGCACTACTGTGGAACTGTATAAACTTACGGCACACGAGCTGCATGACAAGCTCGTTAATAAAGAAGTCAGCTCCGTCGAACTGACCAAGGCTCTCTATGAGCGCATCGACGCAGTTGAAGACAAGGTTAACGCCTATGTAACCTTGGATAAAGAAAATGCTTTGGCACAGGCTGCTAAGGTTGATGCTAAAATCGCAGCTGGCGACAGCATCGCTCCTCTGGCTGGCGTTCCTGGCGCTATTAAAGATAATATCTGCACCAAGGGCTTACTCACTACCTGCTCCTCCAAAATGCTGAGCAATGTAGTGCCCATTTATGATGCTCATGTAATTAAAAACCTGCGTGCTGACGAAACCATTTTCCTCGGCAAGACCAATATGGACGAATTCGCTATGGGCTCCACCACCGAAACCTCCTACTATGGTCCCACTCATAACCCCTGGAATTTGGAACGCGTTCCCGGCGGCTCCTCCGGCGGCAGTGCTGCTGCTATTGCTGCTGGCGAAGCAATCTGGACCTTGGGCTCCGATACTGGCGGCTCCATTCGTCAACCGGCTTCCTTCAATGGCTGCGTTGGTATTAAACCCACCTATGGCCGTGTATCCCGTTATGGTTGCGTAGCATTTGCTTCCTCTTTGGACCAAATCGGACCTATCACCCGCGACGTAACCGACGCTGCGCTGGTGCTGAACACCATTTGCGGCAAGGATGAAATGGACTCTACCTCCCTTGACGTAGAGGTTCCCGACTTCACTAAGGCACTGCGCGCCGATGTGAAGGGCCTGCGCATTGGCCTACCCAAGGAATACTTTGGCGAAGGCATTGACCCCGATGTTAAGGCCGAAATCATGAAGGCTGTAAAGAAATACGAGGAGCTGGGTGCTGAAATCGTCGAGGTTTCCCTGCCCCATACCGAGTACGCTGTAATCACCTACTACATCATCGCTCCGGCTGAAGCATCCGCTAACCTGGCTCGTTATGATGGCGTGCGTTATGGCTATCGCAACCTGAATGCGACCTCCGCTCCGGAGATGACTACCATGAGCCGTACCGAGGGCTTTGGCCTGGAGGTACGTCGCCGCATTATGCTGGGCACCTATGTACTCTCCAGCGGCTACTATGATGCATATTATAACAAGGCAATGCAGGTGCGTACCCTGATCCGTCGCGACTTTGAGGCTGCCTTTGAAAAATGCGATGTGCTCCTAACTCCGACCTCTCCTGTTCCTGCTTACAAGATTGATGGCAAAATGGACCCGCTGACCATTTACATGCTGGACGTAACCACCATTCCTGTAAACATGGCTGGCCTGCCCGGTATCTCCATCCCCTGCGGCTTCGCTAAGGACGGTATGCCCATTGGCATGCAATTAATCGGCAAGGTACTGGACGAAGAGACCATTCTCCGTGCTGCTTATACCTTTGAACAAGCAACCGAATATCATAAAGTATTCGCACCGCTGGGAGGTAACAAATAATGACTAGATATATTACCGTTATCGGCCTGGAGGTCCATGCCGAGCTGAAAACTAAAACCAAAGCCTTCTGCAGCTGCTCCACTGAATTTGGCAGCACTCCTAATACCCATGTATGCCCCGTATGCTTGGGTATGCCCGGCGCTCTGCCCGTGCTGAACAAGCAGGTGGTTGACTTCGCTATTAAAGCAGGCCTCGCTTTGAACTGCGATATTCAAAAATACAATAAATTCGACCGTAAAAACTATTTCTATCCTGACCTGTCCAAAAACTATCAGATTTCCCAATTTGATAAACCCATCTGCTTGGGTGGTCACATCGACATCGTGGTAGAGGGCGAGCACAAGCGCATTGGCATCACCCGTATCCACATGGAGGAGGACGCTGGCAAGCTGAACCACAGCGGTGCTACCATTTCCACCTCCGATTCCTCCGCTGTTGACTACAACCGCGCAGGCGTACCCCTGATTGAAATCGTTTCCGAGCCCGATATGCGCAGTGCTGCTGAAGCCCGCGCTTACATGGAAAACCTGAAGGCTATTTTGGAATATACCGATGTTTGCGACTGCAAGATGCAGGAAGGCAGCCTGCGCTGCGACGCCAACATTTCCATTATGCCCGAGGGCGCTAAGGAATTCGGTACCCGTGCCGAAATCAAGAATCTGAACTCCTTCCGTGCTTTGGAACGCGCTATTAACTACGAGGTTGAGCGTCAAAAAGAGATTCTGGAGGATGGTGGCCACGTTGTGCAAGAAACCCGTACCTGGGATGAGGCTAACGGTGTAACCCTGTCCATGCGCTCCAAGGAAGAAGCTCATGACTATCGTTATTTCCCCGAGCCCGACCTGGTTCCCGTACAATTGGACGACGCTTGGATTGAGCGTATTCGCGAGACTCTGCCGGAGCTGCCGGCACAACGCCAAGCACGCCTGATGAGCGAGCACGGCCTGCCCGAATACGACGCTTCCCAAATCGTTTCCACCAAGGCTATGGCTGAATACTTTGATGAAGCAGTAAAGACTGCTAAGGATAGCAAGGGCGTTTCCAACTGGCTGCTCGGCGATGTTTCCGCTTATATGAACAACGAAGGCATCACCATTAGCGAGTTCAAGGTTGCTCCTGCCCATTTGGCAGAGCTGGTTAACCTGACTAAGGACGGCGTACTCTCCAGCAAGCTGGCTAAAAAGGTCTTTGCCGAAATGCTCAAGTCCGATGAATCTCCCAAGGCTCTGGTTAAGAAGCTGGGCCTGGAACAGGTAAGCGACGAGGGTGCTATCCTGAAGCTGGTTGAAGAAACCATCGCTGAAAATCCCCAATCCGTAATCGACTACAAGAACGGCAAGGATAAGGCTATCGGCTTCTTGGTTGGCCAGATCATGAAGAAATCTCGTGGCAAGGCTAACCCGGGCATGGTTACTAAGATGCTGAAAGAAAAGATGATTTAAATTATTAAAGCTAGCGTTGCTGACTGCAAGAAGTCAGTTACGCTAGCTTTTTTAGTCGTTCATAAAGCGAGTTTTTGTTCCAGATGCGATTCAGTGCAGTTTGTTGTGCTGCGGCTGCAGCGGGTTATTTTGTGGCGCTGTGAACTGAATAGCTAAGTGGGTACACTGTCTGCGGATGGAGAAGTCGCTTAGCTGCAAGCGCGGAACTGACAATCTACAAACGTTTGTTCCTGTAACGTTTCGTTACAGGAGTTAAATTCAGTATCTTTGTACGCATGCAACGAGCAACTCAAAGCAGCTTTTCCAGCAGCT
>ULNX01030807.1_pt1 | contig 14692 bp, 15 predicted proteins | sample 1952061 | NCBI WGS metagenome assembly ULNX01 (sample SAMEA4835588, study PRJEB28245) | human gut metagenome | biome: gut microbiome; material: fecal sample | place: Denmark | collected 2008 | reverse complement strand
TTTATTTTTTATTTTTATTTTTTGCTCTATTTTTTTGCGAATTTTCAATTCGCATGTTTTTAGAAAAACATTCTTGATATCCACTATATATTTTGTGCCTAAAAAAAAGAATTAGTTCAAAACTAATTCTTCTATTTATCCAATAATTCCAATATTCTTTCCAAATCTTCATTTGAAACATATTCAATTATTATTTTTCCTTTTTTCTTTCCTGCATCTAATTTTACTTTTGTACCAAAGAAACCTTGAAATCTATCTTCTATATCTTTATATATTGCTTCATATTTTTCGCTTTTTTCTTTTCCTTGTTTCTTATTTTTTACTTTTCTCTCAATTTCCCTAACTGAATCACCATTTTCAATTATCTGTTTTGCCATTTCATATTGTTTATTTTGATCATCTATAGATACCAAAGATCTACAATGACCTTCTGTTAATTTTCCTTCTAAAGCCATATCAATGACTCTAGGATCCAAATTTAATAATCTTACAGTGTTAGCTAATGCACTTCTACTTATTCCCAATGTTTGTGCTAATTCAAGCTGTGTTAATCCATATTCATCTAATAAAGTTCTAAAGCTACGCGCTTTTTCAATTGGGTTTAAGTCTTCCCTTTGTATATTTTCTATTAAAGCAATTTCTTTATTTTCTTTTTCTTCGCTTTCTCTTATTATACAAGGCATTTCTGTTAATCCAGCTTTTTTTGATGCTCTCCATCTTCTTTCACCAGCAATAATTTCGTAATAATTATCTTTTTTTGTAACAATTATAGGCTGTATTACTCCATACCTTTTAATTGATTCTGATAATTCTTCAATACTTTCATTATTAAATGTTCTTCTAGGTTGATTTTTATTTGGTTCAATTTCCGTTATTTTTATTTTATGTATTTTTTCAGATTCATCAACTTTTTCAACAACCTTTTCTTCTTCTTTATCCTCTTCTAATGGACCTGTACTAAATAAAGCATCTAACCCTTTACCTAAGCCTGTTTTTTTCATTGCCATAGCATTTCCTCCTCATTTTTTTGCCTATTATTTTAAGTCTTCATTCTTTTTTATAAATTCTTTTGCAAATTTATCATAACATCTAGATCCTTTTGATCTAGCATCATACATACAAATTGGCATACCATAACTTGGAGCTTCACTTAATTTTACATTTCTTGGTATTACTGTTTTATACACTTTATCGTCAAAATAATTTTTTACTTCTTTTACAACCTGATTAGAAAGATTCGTTCTTGCATCATACATTGTCAATAAAGCACCTTCAATAACCAATTCTTTATTTAATCTTTTTTTTACTAAATTTATTGTATTAATCAATTGTCCCAATCCCTCTAATGCGTAATACTCACATTGAATTGGTATTAATACGCTATCTGATGCAGTAAATGCGTTAAGTGTTACTAATCCTAAAGATGGTGGACAATCAATAATTACATAATCATAATCATTTTTTATTTTTTCAATTTTTTCCTTTAATTTATATTCTCTATTCTCTTTAGAAACAAGCTGTACTTCTGCACCAGCTACATTTATATTTGATGGACACACTTCTAAATTCTTCATTTCAGTCAATTGAAGTGTATTTTCTATTTCAACATCATCTACTAATACATCATAAACAGAAAAACTAACTGTTTTATCAACACCAACACCACTTGTTGCATTTCCTTGTGGATCTGTGTCTATTAATAGAACTTTTTTTCCTTTTTTAGCTAATAATGCGCTTAAATTTACTGCTGTTGTAGTTTTACCTACTCCCCCTTTTTGATTTGCTACTGATATTACTTTTCCCAAAGTTCTACCCCCATTCTTTTGTTTAAATTTCTTTATTTAACTATAGTATATGATATAAAAATATTGTCAATATGTCAATAAATTTTCAATATTTTATATCACTATTTTGTAAATTTACACTAGAAAATATAATTAAATTTTCTACAATATAAATTGTATACATTTCACTTTGTTATTCAAAAACTATATATAAATAAAATCTCAAATTAATGTTTCACAATATACAAAAAAATAGAAATTTATCACAAAATAAATTTCTATTTTTTATATTAAAGTGGTTTTTTCTTAGGGATACCTGCATTTCGAGGATACATCTTAGGAGTTTTTTCTTTTTTTTCTATCAATATTATATATCGCTCTCCAGCATTTTCCGGCAAATTTATTTTACTACTTTCTATTATTTTACATTTTAATACCTTTAATGCATTATTAGAATTTTTTATTTCTTCTTCAGCATTACTACCTTTCATTGCAATTACATTTCCACCAATTTTTACGTATGGTGATAAATATTCTAATAAAATATTTAATGGTGCGACTGCTCTTGAAATAGCATAATCATAATTTTCCCTATACTTATCAATTTTTGCATAATCCTCAGCTCTACCATGAATGACTTCAATATTTTTTAAATTCAATTTTTCAATTACTTCTTTTAAAAATACTGTTCTTTTATTCAACGAATCCAATAATGTTACATTTAATGTATCATTATATATCTTAAGTGGTATTCCAGGAAATCCGGCTCCTGTTCCTACATCTATAATTTTACTATTATCTTTTATCTCTCCCCAAATTGATAGAGAATCAATAAAGTGTTTTATTATAACCTCTTTAGGCTCTGTAATAGCTGTTAAATTTATTTTTTCATTCCATTCTATTAATAACTGCATATATAAATAAAATTTTTTTATCTTATCTTCATCAATTGTCATATTCATTGATTTTGCGTATTCGTCAAATAATTTAAAAAATTCATCAAAATTCATACTTAAATTATATAAAATAATAATTTTTATTTAATTAATATTCTATATTCTCCTTTCTATTTATTTTCTTTTTTGTTGCTCCAAATATATTAACAATACAGATACGTCGGCTGGTGAAACGCCCGAAATTCTAGAAGCTTGACCAATTGATAATGGTTTTACTTTATTTAATTTTTGTCTTGCCTCAATTCTTAATCCCTTAATTTCATCATAATTAATATTTTCTGACAATTTCTTATCTTCTAACTTCTTGAATTTTTTAACTTGTTCCTCTTGCATCTTTATATATCCTTCATACTTTACTTGTATTTCGACTTCTTGAGCCTCTGCTTTAGATAATTCGGGTCTTTCAGGATCAATTATAGATAATTTATCATAGTTTAATTCTGTTCTTTTTAACAAATCTGCTAATTTTACTCCAGCTTTTATTGTTGATGAATTATTTTCCTTTAAAAATTTATTTACTTGTTCTGTTGGTTTTATAGTTAATTTTTTTATTCTTTCAATTTCAGTTTCAATATTTTTCTTTTTATTTAAAAATCCATCATATCTTTCATCTGATATTAAACCAATTTCATGACCAAGCTCAGTTAGTCTTAAATCTGCATTATCTTGTCTTAATAATAGTCTATATTCTGCCCTTGAAGTCATCATTCTATATGGCTCATTCGTTCCTTTAGTAACTATATCATCTATTAGAACGCCTATATACGCTTGTGATCTATCTAGTATTACTGGATTTTTGCCTTTCAATTTAAGTGAGGCATTAATTCCGGCAATTAATCCCTGTGATGCTGCTTCCTCATATCCAGATGTTCCATTTGCTTGACCAGCAAAAAATAGATTTTCAATTTTTTTATACTCTAATGACAATTTTAAATCAGCTGGATCTATACAATCATACTCTATTGCATATGCAGGTCTTGTAAATTCAGCATTTTCAAGTCCTGGTAATGTTCTATACATAGCAATTTGTACATCTTCTGGCAATGAAGAACTCATTCCTTGTACATACATTTCATCAGTATTTTCTCCCATTGGTTCAATAAATACTTGATGTCTTTCTTTGTCACTAAATCTAACAACTTTGTCTTCTATAGATGGACAATATCTTGGTCCTGTTCCTTCAATTTTTCCCGCATATAATGGAGATCTATGTAAGTTTGCCCTTATAATATCATGTGTTTTTTGATTTGTATATGTAAGATAGCATGGCAATTGTTCTTTATTTTCATCTATTTTGTCCTCTAAAGAGAATGCTTCTATATCTTTTTGACCTTCTTGTATTTCCATTTTAGAAAAATCAATACTTTTTCTGTTAATTCTAGCTGGTGTTCCAGTTTTAAATCTAACCAAATTAACACCTAAACTTTTTAAACATTCTGATAACTTATTTGCTGGGAATACTCCATCTGGACCACTTTCAAATGATGTTTCACCAATAAATATTTTTCCTTTTAAATATGTTCCTGTGGCCACAATAATTGCATCAACATCATAAATAGCACCTATATTCGTTTCTATTGATTTAACTTTTCCATTTTCTAATGTTATATTTACAATTTCAGCCTGTTTTAAGTACAAGTTTTCTTGTCTTTCTAATGTATGTTTCATTTCTGCCTGATATTTTTTTCTATCAGCTTGTGCCCTCAAAGAATAAACAGCTGGTCCCTTTGATGTATTTAACATCTTTAATTGTATATAGCTTTTGTCTATGTTTTTTCCCATTTCTCCACCAAGACAATCAATTTCTCTCACTAAATGTCCTTTAGAGCTTCCACCAATATGTGGATTACAAGGCATATTTGCAACAGCCTCCAAACTAATTGAAAACATTAATGTTTTCATACCCATTCTTGCAGCAGCCAATGCTGCTTCACAACCTGCATGGCCTGCTCCAATTACTGCAATATCATATTTTCCTGCATTATATTTCATCTTTTCCTCCTTAAAGTTTTATGTGAAACTTTTTTATTTTTATTTTCCTAAACAGAATTTTGAAAAAATCTCATTGATTATATCTTCCGATATGTCATCACCTGTTATTTTTTCCAAATCTGCTAATACTTGTTTTAAATATATTTCTGTTATATCAATTGGCATATGATTTTTTATCGTATTTTTAACCTCATTTAAACTTTTAATCGCCTCATCTATTTGTCCCTTATGCCTAATATTAGTAACAATTTCACCATCATCCAATTCTATATCATTTATTTTATACATTTCCGAAATTTTGCTATACAATTCATCTACACCTATACCCGTTTTTGCAGATATTCTAATTATATTGTTATTATACTTTTTTAATTCATTTGCAATTACATTTGCAATTACATTTCCATCAACAATATCTATCTTATTAATTAACAGTATGGCGTTCTTTTCCTTTATAAGATCTAGGATTTCATAATCTTCATTTTCTAACGCATGAGAACCATCAAAAATTGCTATTATCAATTCAGCATCATCTACTATCTTTTTTGACTTTTCAACGCCTATTTTTTCAATCTCATCGGTTGTATTTCTAATTCCAGCTGTATCTATTAGCTTCAGTGTTATTCCATTTATTGTTACAAATTCTTCTATTGTATCTCTTGTAGTACCTTTCTTATCACTTACAATAGCTCTTTCCTCATTTAAAATATTATTTAATAATGATGATTTACCAGCATTTGGTTTTCCTACTATTGCAGTTTTTATCCCTTCTCTTAAAACTTTTCCATTTTTAAAAGATTTGCTCAGCTTTGTTAAATCCATTTCAACATCATTAATAACAGCTAAAATTTTATTGTTAGTAACTTCCTCAATATCATATTCTGGATAATCAATTGATGCTTCAACATCGGCCATTAAATCTAATAATTTTCCTTTTATCTCATTTATATTTTTTGATAAATTTCCTTCTAATTGACTAATTGACGCTTTAGCCTCTTTTTCACTTTTAGAATTAATCAAATCTATTACAGATTCTGCCTGAATCAAATCTATTCTTCCATTTAAAAATGCTCTCTTAGTAAATTCACCTGGTTCAGCTAAAATTGCTCCGTTTTTTAAACATTCTTCTAAAATTCTTCTTTCAATGACAAATCCTCCATGTGAATTTATTTCACACATATTCTCTGTTGTATAACTTTTTGGCTCTTTAAAATAAGAAACAAGTACTTCATCAATTACATTGTCATCTTTATCAACAATATGTCCATATTTAATTGTATATCCATTTATTTCAGTGCTTTTATTTATTGGTTTAAATATTTTTTCCAATATTTTAAAACAATCTTTTCCACTCATTCTTATAATTCCAATGCCCCCATTCCCGGTTGCAGTAGATATTGCAGCTATAGTTTCCATTTTCCCTCCTACAAAAAAAGTCAAAGCTAGATATAGTTAATACTAAAATCGAACTTTGACTTCTGATTTTTATTTATTTATTTTTTCTATTACAATTCTTCTATGTGGCTCTTCACCAATACTATGAGTCTTAATATCCTTCATATCTTGAAGTTTTGAATGTATAATTTTTCTTTCATATGCATTCATTGGCTCTAAAGTAATGCTTTTATTTGTTTTTATAACTGTCTTTGAAACTTTTAATGCAAGTTCTTCTAATGTTTTCTCTCTTTTTTCTTTATATCCATCAATATTTAAAAATACTCTAACTTTGCCAGATGCATTTTTATTAGCTATTAATGATAGTATATGTTGCAACGCATTTAAAGTTTCACCTCTATGTCCTATTAAAGCTCCAGAATCCTCTCCATCAATTTTAATATAAATTTCATTATTTACAATATTTATATTATATATATAATTTTCATCAAGTTTTGATAAGAAATCTTTTAAAAACTTTTCTACTTTATTTTTAATTTCTTCAATCTCTTGATTTGTTATATTTTCTTCTGTATGAGTACTTTCTTTTACTTTTAGCTCTACTTTTACAACTCTTGGAGCTAATATATCAAAAAAACTACGTTTTTCCTGTTCTAAAACCTTTATTTCTACTTGGTTTCTATTCATATTTAGCTCTTTTAAACCTTTTTCTATTGCTTCGCTAGTTGTTTTACCTTCAGATACAATTATTTTAGACATAATGTTTTTTCCTCCTTAGAATCAACATACTTATTTATTACTATTCTTTCTAAAATCATTAGTATATTGCTTATTAGCCAATATAAGGCTAATCCTAATGGTGCTACAAAAGCGATAGATACTGCCATTATTGGCATCATATATGACATAGATTTATTCATTTGTTGAGTCATATCTGGTTCAGATGAACCATTTTGCTCTTTTTTCTTTGTTTTTCCTGTTGTCATTTTTATTGAGAAAATTGATGAAATTACATACAATATTGGTATTATGTATACTTTTATATCTGTCATATTTTGGCTTGGAACTTTGCTTAAATCCAATCCTAGAAAATCCATATTAACCTTTATATTTTCATCTTGTGCAGCCTTTTTCTGAATTATTTCTATTTCATAATAATTAGAAATTTTTCCATCATTTTCTGCACTAATCTCATTTCTATAATTTTCAATTATACCTGGATCAATTTTTTTCATATATGTTAATGGTCTACTTACTAAATAGAACACAGATAAAATTATTAAAATTTGTACTATAGAACTTATACATCCAGAAAAAGGACTTAAATTTTCCCTTTTATATAAATCCATGATTTCCTTATTCATTAATTCTGGATTATTTTTATATTTAAATTGTATTTCCTGCATTTTTCCCTGCAATTCTGTTGTCTTTTTCATGGATTTTTGTTGTTTTATAGTTAATGGTAATAATATAATTCTTAGTATTATAGTAAACAAAATTAAAGCAATTCCATAATTTTGTCCAATTCCATTGTATAACCACTCAAGTAAATATCCAAAAATATTTGCTATGAATTGAAACATATTTTATTTTCCTCCTTACTTTAAAGGGTCATATCCGCCTTTACTAAACGGATTGCATTTTAAAATTCTTTTTAATCCTAAAAAACTTCCCTTTAAACATCCATATTTTTCTATTGCTTGTTTTGTATATTCAGAACATGTTGGATAAAACTTACAGTTACATCCCATATTTGAAAATACTGGAGAAATAAATTTTTTATACTTTTTAATAATAAATATTAATATTTTTTTCATTTTACACCATTTTTGCTTTATTCAAGAGACTTATTATTTCCGTATTAATTATATTGAAATTTATTTTATGAAAATCAGCATTTTTATTCCATAAAAAAACAATATCATTACCTTTCTTTAAATTATTTTTATTTAAACGGTAACTTTCTCTTATTAATCTTTTTATTTTATTTCTTTTTACTGCTTTTGCAACTTTTGTTCCAACAGCAATTCCTACATAATTTTCATTTTTTTTATTATTTTTTATATAAATAGTAACATATTTCCCTACGAAAAATTTTCCTTTTGATAAAACATTTTTAAATTCATAATTTTTTTTTAGTGTTTTTATTTTTTTCATAAAAAATTTGCTCTTTCTTTTATATTTTAAAAAAGAACCATTTTTTCAGTTGGTCCTTTTTTTAATTAAGCACTTAATTTTGCTCTTCCTTTAGCACGTCTTGCTTTTAATACATTTCTACCTGCTCTTGTTTTCATTCTTTTCATAAATCCATGTTCTTTTTTCATTTGTCTTGTTTTTGGTTGGAATGTTCTTTTCATTTATTTAGCACCTCCTATATTGCTTTTTTATATTTTATTAGATAATTTTTCCAAATTATTCACTAGTGCTACAATTATACAACCATTTTTATATTTATGTCAATAGTAAATTTTAAAATTCAAAATATTTTATATTTTTATTGACTATATATACCGGTTTTGATATTATATAGAAAATAATAGGGAATAAAGGTTTTGAAGGTTATAATTTGGTGTTTTTTTACCAAGTTATCCACAAGATGTGGACATTTATCAACATATGTGGATAACTATGTGGATAACTTTCAAACCTTTAATTTTGGAAGGATTGAACGATAATGCAAAACGAATTAAATGAACTTTTAACAAAAGCAAAAGAACTTTTAAAAGACGAAATGACAAAAATATCTTATGAAACTTGGATAAAAAACCTTGAAATCCAAAGTTTTGACAATGATATCGTTGTATTAGTAGCTTCTTCAGGTTTTCAAAAAGAATCTATTCAATCAAGATATTATGATTTATTAACAAATACTTTTAATTTTATAACAAATAAAGAATGCCAAATTAACATCATTTCAAAAGATGAGTTGCAAGAGGAAGAAGCAATAAATCTACCAAATGATGTTGGTTATGGGTATTCTAATTCAACCTTAAATCCTAAATATACATTTGATACTTTTGTTGTTGGTAATAATAATAGATTTGCACATGCAGCTGCTTTAGCTGTAGCAGAAGCACCTGCTACATCTTATAATCCGTTATTTATTTATGGAGGAGTTGGTCTAGGGAAAACACACTTAATGCACGCAATTGGTAACGCAATATTAAGAAAAAATAAAAAAGCAAATATTTTATATGTTACTTCTGAGAAATTTACTAATCAACTTATTAACTCAATAAAAGACAATACTAGTGCGCAATTTAGGGATAAATATAGAAATATTGATGTTTTGTTAATTGATGATATTCAATTTATTGCTGGAAAAGAACGCTGTCAGGAAGAATTTTTCCATACTTTTAATACATTACATGAAAGTGGAAAACAAATAATTCTATCAAGTGATCGACCACCAAAAGATATTCAACTATTAGAAGATAGATTAAAATCACGTTTTGAATGGGGTCTTATTGCTGATATATCTAATCCAGACTATGAAACTCGTTTAGCTATACTTAGAAAAAAAGCTCAATTAGATAATATCATCATTGATGATGAAATTTTATCAAATATTGCAAATAGAATAGACTCAAATATTAGGGAGCTAGAAGGAACATTAAACAAATTAATAGCAAAATCATCATTAACCAATAGCCCTATAACAATGGAAATGGCTGAAAGAGCTATTAATGACATAGTAGCACAACAAGAAAAAGTTATATCTGCAGAATTTATACAAGAAACTGTTGCAAAATACTTTAACATTAATGCAAAAGATTTAAGAGGTTCAAAACGCTCTAATGATATTGCATTTCCAAGGCAAATTGCAATGTATCTTTGCAGAAATGTGGCTCAAATGTCTCTCCCACAGATAGGAAAAGACTTTGGAAAAAGAGATCACACAACTGTAATGCATGCTTGTACAAAAATTGAAAATGAGATAAAAGAAAATCAAAACACTAAGTTAATTGTGGAAAGTGTGAAAAACATTTTATTAGCCGAAAAGTAGTATGGTATCAACAATAAATGACAATTTTCCATTTTTTTGGAAATAAAAAAAAATGCACCCAACCCCTTCTTACGGAAGTGATTGATTAGATATCCACAGGGGGGTGTGGATATCGTGTGGATAAGCTGTGGATAACTAAGTTTTCCACAATTAGATTTTTTTACTGTGGATAACTTGCCAAGTTTTCCACAAAATTATCAACATCAAAAACCGTAGGGAAATCAGTTATGCACATAGTTATCCACATAATCCACAGGACCTACTACTACTACTACTAAATATATTTATTTATTATATAATAAAGGAGACGACAAAATGAAAATCATTTGTGAAAAAGAAAAAATAATAAAAGCACTTAATTCCGTAACTAAAGCGGTAGCTTCTAAACCAAATAATCCTATACTAGAAGGAATACTTATTCAAACAAATAATAATGAATTAAAGTTAACAACATATGATTTAGAAATTGGTATAGAATATATTATTGATTGTGAAGTTGAAGAAGAAGGAGCTATAGTTGTTAATGCTACAATGTTTAGTGAAATAATAAGAAAATTACCTAATACAGATATTTCTATTTCTGTAAATGATAAAAATTTATTTGTTATTGAGTGTGAAGGCTCTTTATATAAATTAGCAACAATGAATCCTAGTGAATTTCCAGAGCTTCCACAAATAAGCATAGAAAATTCAATTCAAATAGAGCAAAATAATTTAAAAGATATGATAAGAAAAACAATTTTTGCTGTAAGTACTGAAGAAAATAGACCAATTTTTACTGGTTGTTTATTTGAAATAACAAATAATAAATTAAATTTAGTTGCTGTAGACGGTTTTAGATTAGCATGGAAAAGCAAATATTTACAAACAAAAGTAAATGATTTTAAAGCAGTTATACCTGGAAGAACACTAAATGAAATAAATAAAATTTTAGTAGATTCATTTGAACCAATAAAAATTGGTGTAGCCAAAAATCAGGCTCTATTTGAATTAGAAAATTGTAAAATAGTAACAAGATTGCTTGATGGAGAATTTTTAAATTATTCAAGTGTTATTCCAGAAACATGGGAAACAAGAATAAGAGTTAATAAATCAAATTTACAAAATTGTTTTGAAAGAATTTCTTTAATATCTTCATCTAGTATGGAAAAAGAGAAAAAATATCCGGTAAAAATTTCTGTAGACATTGGAAAAGTAACAATATCATGTACTAACCAAACTGGGGATGCAAAAGAAGAAATGTTTGTTTCTACAGAAGGAAAAAATTTAGAGGCTGGATTTAATCCAAAATATTTTTTAGATGCTTGTAGGTCTATTGATGATGAGGAAATTTTTGTGGATTTTGGAACAAGTATATCACCTTGTATTATAAGACCTGTAGAAGATGGTGATTATATTTATATGATTTTACCAATAAGAATGAAAGAGTAATAAAGTTATCCACAAAAGAGGTAAAATATGTTAATAACTAATTTGAAAATTGAGAATTTTAGGAATTATAATAAACTAAATTTAAATCTTAATAATAAAATAAATATTTTTTATGGAAATAATGCTCAAGGAAAAACAAATATTATTGAATCAATATTTTTATGTTCAATAGGAAAATCTTTTAGAACTAGTAAAGATAAAGAGCTTGTTAAATTTGATAAAGATTTTTTTAGAATTGAAGTTCAATATAAAAAAAGTGATAGAGATGGGAAAATAAAAATTGAGTATTCTGATAAAAAACATATATTTATTAATGGAATTAAAGTAAAAAAATTTAGTGAATTATTAGGAAAAATAAATATTGTAATTTTTACTCCAGATGATATTAATATTTTAAAAAATGGTCCAAAAATGAGAAGACGTTTTTTAGATATTATGATAAGTCAATTACGACCAAATTATATATATTGCCTAAATATGTATGCTAAAACACTAGAGCAGAGAAATGCATATTTAAAACAAATAAAATTAGAGCATAAAAGTGAAGATTTATTAGAATTATGGAATCAAAAATTATATGAATATGGAGAAAAAATTTATAAGTATAGATTAGAGTTTATAGAAAAAATAAAAGAAAAAGTAAATGACATACATAAAAAAATAACCGATGGAAACGAGGAAATTAAAATAGAATATATTTCTGATTTTTCAAGTGAAGAAAATTTTTATATGCAATTGAAACAAAATCAAAAGATTGATATAATACGAGGAGCGACATCAAAAGGAATTCATAAAGATGATTTCATTGTTTATCTAAATGGAAAAAATGTAAATACATATGGATCTCAAGGACAAAATAGAACAGTAGTATTATCTTTAAAAATGTCTGAATTGCAGGTTATAAAAGATGAAATTGGAGAAAATCCTATTTTATTACTAGATGATTTTATGTCTGAATTGGATAAAGAAAGAAGAAAAAATTTTCTAGAAAATATAGGGGATACACAAGTTTTTGTAACTTGTACAGATAAAATAGATATTGAAAATTTAAATTCAAACATATATAATGTCATAGATGGCGAAGTTTTTTTGAGAAAGGATTGAAAAAGTAATGGAAAAATTTGAACATGAATACAAAGCAGAGCAAATACAAGTCTTAGAAGGCCTTGAAGCCGTAAGAAAAAGACCAGGTATGTATATTGGAAGTGTATCTATAAGAGGATTACATCACTTAGTATACGAGATTGTAGACAACTGTGTTGATGAGGCTTTGGCAGGTTATTGTACACATATAGAAGTTACAATAGAACCAGGAAACATAATAACTGTATCAGATAATGGTAGAGGAATTCCTGTTGACATACATCCAAAAACAAAAATTTCTGCTGCTGAAACTGTATATACTGTTTTACATGCTGGTGGAAAATTTGGTGGAGATAGTGGATACAAAGTATCTGGAGGTTTACATGGCGTTGGTGCATCAGTTGTTAATGCTTTATCAGAATGGACAGAAGTAACGATTCAAAGAGATGGTGGTATTTTCCAAATGAAATTTGAAAGAGGAAAGACTACCGAAAAATTAACTAGAATAGGGGATTCTAAAAAAACAGGTACTAAAGTTAGATTTTTAGCTGACTCTACAATTTTTGAAACTTTAAATTATGACTACGGAACACTAGAAGAAAGATTTAGAGAAATGGCTTTCTTAACAAAAGGTTTATATATATCAATTGAGGATAAAAGAGACCCAGAAAATGTAAAAAAATCTGAATTTTGTTATGAGGGTGGATTAGTTTCTTTTGTTGAATTTTTAAATAAAAATAAAGAAAAATTACATCCAACTCCAATTTATATTGATAAACAAGATTCTGAAGTACCAGTTGAAATAGCATTTCAATACACTACAGCATATTCAGAAAATATTTATACATTTGTAAATAATATAAATACAATTGAAGGTGGAACTCATTTAGAAGGATTTAAAAGAGCTCTTACAAAAACTTTTAATGATTATGCAAAATCACACAATATTTTAAAAGAAAAAGATGGCAATTTACAAGGTGAGGATATAAGAGAAGGTATTACAGCAGTTGTTTCTGTAAAAGTTAAAGAGCCTCAATTTGAAGGACAAACTAAAACAAAACTAGGTAATAGTAATGTTACAGGTATTGTACAAAGTTTAGTAAATGATGCTTTATCTACATTCTTAGAAGAAAATCCAAATGTTGCAAAAGCTATATTAGAAAAATGTGTAAGTGCATCAAGAGCAAGAGAGGCAGCAAGAAAAGCAAGAGAATTAGTTAGAAGAAAAACAGCTTTGGAATCTACAACTCTTCCAGGAAAATTAGCAGACTGTAGTAGTAAAAATGCTGAAGAATGTGAAGTATATATAGTCGAAGGAGATTCTGCTGGAGGAAGTGCAAAACAAGGTAGAGATAGAAGATATCAAGCAATTTTACCACTATGGGGCAAAATGCTTAATGTTGAAAAAGCAAGAGCAGATAGGATATATGGAAATGATAAATTAAATCCAGTTATAGTAGCTGTAGGTGCCGGAATTGGACCAGATTTTGACATAACAAAAATTCGTTATGGAAAAGTAATAATAATGGCTGATGCCGATGTCGACGGTGCTCATATTAGAACACTGTTATTAACATTCTTCTTTAGATATATGAGACCATTGATTGAAAATGGAAATGTATTTCTAGCACAACCACCACTATATAAATTATCAAAAAGAGGTATAGAAGACATATATTGTTATACCGATGAAGAGCTAAACCAAGCTTATGCAGATTTAGAGAAGAAAGGTATATCAATAGACCAATTATCAATACAAAGATACAAAGGTCTTGGTGAAATGAACCCAGAACAATTATGGGAAACAACAATGGATCCAGAAAGAAGAATATTAGTAAGAGTTACATTAGAAGATGCAATAAAAGCAGATGCAACATTTACAATGTTAATGGGAGACGAAGTAGAGCCAAGAAGAAAATTCATAGAAGAAAATGCAAAATATGTAGATAATTTAGATATTTAATTTTAATTAAAAAGCAAAAATAAAAAGTGAATACTTTTTATTTTTGCTTAATTTTATTTATTATTTAATTTTATTTATTATT
>ULNX01007256.1_pt1 | contig 14793 bp, 10 predicted proteins | sample 1952061 | NCBI WGS metagenome assembly ULNX01 (sample SAMEA4835588, study PRJEB28245) | human gut metagenome | biome: gut microbiome; material: fecal sample | place: Denmark | collected 2008 | reverse complement strand
TTTCCCTACAATATATCAATATATTCACCGTTAAGTGCTTTATTCATGCTTCTTACCGCACAGAACTTTCCGCACATGCTGCAGGTGTCGCTGTGGTCATCCTCCGGTTTACGGCTGTCTCTGATTGCTTTTGCCGTTTCCCCGTCTATCGCACATTCAAACTGAGCATCCCAGTCAAGAACACGCCTTGCGTCTGCCATTTTATCATCAATATCCCTTGCGCCCTTAATTCCCTTGGCTATATCTGCTGCGTGTGCTGCTATCTTAGAGGCGATAATGCCCTGTTTTACATCCCCCACATTAGGAAGTGCAAGATGTTCCGCAGGTGTTACATAGCATAAAAATGCGGCTCCATTCATAGCTGCGACAGCCCCTCCGATTGCCGCTGTTATATGGTCATAACCCGGTGCAATATCCGTTACAAGAGGTCCAAGTACATAAAAAGGAGCTCCCATACATATCGTCTTCTGAACCTGCATATTGGCTGCAATCTGGTCAAGAGGAACGTGTCCCGGTCCTTCAACCATAACCTGCACATTATGCTCCCATGCTCTCTTTGTAAGTTCACCAAGTCTTACAAGTTCTTCAATCTGGCATACATCCGTTGCATCTGCAAGGCAACCCGGTCTGCACGCATCTCCCAATGAAATTGTCACATCATATTTTTCACAAATATCAAGAATCTCATCATAATATTCGTAAAACGGATTTTCATTACCTGTCATGCTCATCCATGCAAATACAAGGCTTCCGCCCCTGCTTACGATATTCATTTTACGTTTATGATTCTTAATCTGGTCGATTGTTTTTCTTGTTATTCCGCAATGGAGTGTCACAAAATCCACACCGTTTTGGGCATGAAGTCTTACAACATCTATAAAATCTTCCGCTGTTAGTGTGGACAAATCCCTCTGGTAATGGATTACGCTGTCATAAACAGGCACCGTTCCTATCATTGCAGGACATTCCGATGTAAGTTTTTTACGGAAAGGCTCTGTATTGCCATGGCTTGACAAATCCATTATTGCCTCTGCTCCCATATTGACGGCACTCATTACTTTCTGAAGCTCTATGTCATAATCCTTGCAATCCCTTGACACGCCAAGGTTGACGTTTATCTTGGTTCTTAACATACTTCCTACGCCTTCGGGATTGATACACTGATGGTTAATATTGGCAGGTATTACAACTTTACCTTCTGCCATATATCCCATAAGCTCTTCAAGCTGCATTTTTTCTTTTTCTGCCACAATTTTCATCTGTGGCGTTGCAATCCCTTTTCTAGCGGCATCCATCTGTGTTGTATATTCTCTCATATCTTTGCTTACCTTTCCGTAAAATAAAAGACAGAACTACATAAGGATAGTGTCTGTCTGTCAAAACAAAATATCTCCCTACGTTGGCATTATCCAAATCAGGTTATGGGTATAATCTCAGCCTCCAAGGGCACCCCGTTTTCTATAACATTATATCAAAGTAAAATTAAGTTGCAATAAAAAAATAAAATATTTATACTGATTACAGTATTTTTTATTAAAAAGGACAGGTTATGCTTTATTATTTTACGGATTTAAAAAATATAACAAAAGGACAGCTTGACAGTTTAATGTCTCTTCTTCCTCCTGAGCGGTTAAAGCGTGCTCTAAAATATAAGTTTCCTGAGGACAGGCTTGCCTGCGTAATTGCATACCTTCTTTTCCTGTACGGCTACCGCACTGAATACAGCCTGACAGACACTCCTGATTTTGATATTTCATCGGATGGCAAACCCTACCTGAAAAGCCATCCTGAAATTTATTTCAACATCAGTCATTGCAGCAAAGCCATTATGTGTATTTTTGATTCATCCCCTGTGGGTATCGATGTGGAAACCGTCCGCAAAGTCCCTGCTTCAATGCTTGCCAAAATCTGTTCTCCCGGTGAATTGAATACAATCCGGTCTTCGTCTGCTCCGGAGGCTGACTTTTGCCGTATCTGGACTTACAAGGAAGCTGTTTCAAAACTTTCCGGTGACGGCGTATTCAAAAGTCTCCGTAAATCTCCTGCCAAATCCTTATTCACCCATCAGGATGCTTTACTACCCGATGTGTATTTCACAGTTGCATCGGACAGCAAAATCAACTTAACTGCAAGAGAACTTACTTTGAGCGATTTTGAGCTGTTTGGGTAGAGATTTGCAGACGCCGTGGCGGGATGCACGGGTGTTGCATCCTACATACTGCAAACTTTATGACATAAAAAAACTTTGGTTACACTTTTTAACTATGCGTAACCAAAGTTCTGTAATTTACTATTATTTTTCAACAAATGTAACAGGACATCCTAATCTGTAGTGACCTTTTATATATTCAGCGATTGCGTGTGAACAGTATACCGTTGTTGCCTCTGTATTGCTGTCCATATCATTGTTACCACACATGATTGCATCCAATTCGTATACCAGATTGGTTCCCGGTGCAAAAGTAATGCTGTCAAGATGGTAGCAGCTATAGAAAGTCCTTCTCAAGCCCTGCATCGTTGATGGGAGAATGACTTTTTTAACAATCTGATTGCTTCTAAATGTGTTAAGTGCAGCTACAACCGGTTTGCCATTGATAGTATCAGGTACGATAACCTCCCTGTCCGTTCCGATATACTTCAACAGACAATATCCCTTTGTCTTAATTCTGTTTTTAAAAGTTTCGGCTATATCGATTGTCTCTCTTTCGCCTTTTTTGTTGATAGAATCGCTTGTGAGGACATCATCTGACTTACAATATACCCATGTGCCATCAGTTATTACACTGTAATGCTCATCAACATTATAAGTCCAGTCATAATATGACTCGTTGTTGCGGAGGCCTTCTTCAGTGTCATCTTCTTCATCAAAAAATTCCACATCGGAGAAAGTTTCTCTTACAGGTGTTTCAACCGCTGATGCAAAAGCTTCTTTTGCGGTTTCTGCTTCTGAACTAGCATCATCATATTTACCTGCTGATACCGGCCCATCTTCTTTTTCAAGCTCTGTAACCTTTTCTTCTGCCGGTTCAGCGGTAACATCATCGATTTCTATTTCCTGAACTTCGTCCGAAAAATCTTCATCATTTAATACAAAATTATCTCTCACCGGTTCTGCATCAACCGGTTCTGCAATAAATTCCCTGTCAAGTTTCTTATCAGATATATCAACAGGCTCGTCTTTAACTGACTCCCTGCCAACAACCACTGACTCAAATACAAACGTATCATCAGGTTCTGTTTCCGGCTCCTCAGTTACATCCTGCACATCTGCTGCTTCCGGCTCCTCAGTTACATCCTGCACATCTGCTACTTCCGGCTCCTCAGCTACATCCTGCACACCTGCTGCCTCCGGCTCCTCTGCTACATCCTGCACATCTGCTGTTTCCGGCTCCCTGACTACATCCTGCACATCTGCTGTTTCCGGTTCCTCAGTTACATCCTGCACATCTACTGTTTCCGGCTCCTCTGCTACATCCTGCACATCTGTTGCTTCCGGCTCCCCGGCTGCATCCTGTGCCTCGGCAGGTTTCTCTGCTTCTTCGCGCTTTGGTTTGAAATCCACGATAGGCTTTGCCTTGGATACTGACTGGAATTCCTCATCTTCTTCGTAAGAAATGTCTTCATCGTAAAAAGATGTGGCTTTGTCATTCTGTGGTTCGTTGTCCTCATCCACAAAAATGTCGTCCTCGTCTGCTGCGCTTTTCTTAGCGTGGTGGGATTCGTTCTTACTAAAAAGCGGAAGTTTGACAAGTTCATCCTTCAGGAAACTGTTTAAACTCTGCTTTTTCTTCTTGCTCTTGCTGACTGCCACAATTGCTGTTGCAACTGCCGTAACTCCTAATACTATGGCACCGAAAGTACCAAATCCATGTTTGTCTTTATCTTTCATGTCTGACCCTCTCCGTTCAAATAGTCTCAAAATTAAGCTACCTCTATTATCGGATTTTTAGGGGGTATTTGTCAACTAAATTGAGTATTAAAATACCCTTTTTTCTTAAATTTTTTCATATAAATTATATAAGTAATAATAAGCGGTACGGCAGCACATACCCATGCAACCGGACCGGCAAAACATACACCGGAAAAACCTATCGCTTTTGGAAGCGTGTATGCGACTATAGACCTTGCTCCAAGTTCAAAAAATCCCGCAAGTAACGGCATTGTTGTCTTACCCATTGCCTGAAGAGCATTTCTGAAAATAAAAATCTGGAACAATGGGATATAGAAAAACATTGAAATATGGAGATAAGTCATTGCATAGGAAAGTATTAATTCATCCCCGCCTTTTATGAAAAGCCGGCTGATTGGTCTGCCGAAAATGAAAATAACACCCATACATAAAACTGCGCTTCCAACCGTAAAAAGACTCCATTTCAATATTCCGTTTTTAATCCTGTCATATCTGCCGGCACCTACATTCTGACCGACAAAATTTGCAACTGTTACGCCACCCGATATGCCAAACTGCATGATAAGCTGTTCCGTTTTACTGGAAGCCGTAAAAGCAGCAATGTAATTCTCACCAAATACATTTACGGCACCCTGTAGGATGATTGTTCCGATTGCCGTAACCGAAAACTGGAACGCCATCGGAAGTCCTATGGTAAGGTGTGTCTTTATAATTCCCGGATTAATTTTAAAATCTTCTTTCTTTATATGAAGAATAGGGAACTTAACGGAAATATATACGATACACGCAATTCCGGCAACAAGCTGTGCAAGCACTGTAGCAATGGCGGCACCTGCAACGCCCCACTTAAATACGACTATAAAAAGCAAATCCAGACCGATGTTAAGGAGTGCTGAAAAAATCAGGAAATAAAGCGGGGTTTTGCTGTCACCAAGAGCCCTTAGTATACACGAAACGGCATTGTATAGCATAGGTGCAGCTATTCCTGCAAAAATAATAACGATATAATTATAGGACATATCAAAAATACCGTCCGGTGTGTTAATAAGCCTTAGAACCGGCTTGGTTATCAGCACCGAAAGTAAAGTGATAAACAATGTGATTCCGGACCACAACATAATGGCATTACATACGGAATTACGCATCCTGTCATAATCTTTTGCCCCAAAGCATTGTGCTATATGGACCGAAAAACCGCTTGTTATTCCTATAACAAACCCATTGACAAGGAAAAACATTGACCCGGTATTACCTACGGCAGCCAATGTACGGTTTCCAAGACATTGTCCGACAATAATTGTGTCGGCAAAATTATATATCTGCTGTACAAGATTGCCAATCAGCACAGGGATTGCATATTTTATCATAAGGCTGATTGGTTTTCCTGTTGTTAAATCCTTTGCTTTTGACATTACATTCTCTCCGGTGCTTCGATACCAAGCAAGTCAACACATGTCTCTAACACATCTTTTGTAAGTTTTATAAGTGCAATATAACCTTTCTTTTTATTTTCATCTTCTTCTGAAAGAATCTTTGTTTCATGATAAAAATGGTTAAAAGCATTGGAAAGATCATATATGAATTTACAAATTTTGTGAGGTGCACTTTCTTCATATGCTGTCTTAATCATATCCTGCATGCCTGTGAGCACAAGCATAAGTGAACGTTCGCTCTCGCTCTCAGGGTTAGCAGTATGGATACCTGACACCACGCCTCCTGCATTTTCATATTTTTTAAGAATAGATTTAATTCGTACAATTGTGTAAAGGATATATGGACCTGTGTCTCCCTCAAAAGAGGTGAAACGATCAATATCAAATACATAATCCTTAGATGCCTGATTGGACAAATCACCATATTTTAATGCGGCAAGTCCTACCATCTTAGCTGTATTTCTGGCTTCACTCTCATCCACGGTACGGTTAGCCATGATTTTTTCGTATACCTTGTCTTCAATTTCTTTTATGAGGTATTCAAGACGCAGTACACCACCCTGTCTTGTCTTGAAAGGTTTGCCGTCACTGCCGTTCATCGTACCGAAACCGATGAACTTAAGTTCTGTATCAGGAGATACGATTCCTGCTTTTCTTGCCACACGGAAAAACTGTGTATAGTGAAGTTCCTGTCTCTTATCCGCAAGGTAAATGTATGACTTAGGTGCATATAATTTTTCCCTCTCGATAAGTGTCGCAAGGTCGGAGGTCTCGTAATTGGCTGCTCCGTCCGATTTCTGGATGATACATGGAGGAAGCTCCCTGCTGTCATTTTCCTCGGCTATGTCTACAACAATGGCACCCTGGCTTTCATGGGCTATCCCCCTGTCTACCATATCCTTAACCATATCAGCAATATATGGCTGGGCATCACTTTCACCCTTCCATAAATCGAAATGGACATTAAGGTTGTCATAATTTTTTTTCAAATCAGCAACCGACACATTGATAATGTGTTTCCAGAGGGCTGTGTATCCTCTGTGACCGTTCTGTAAAAGATATGTGGCATTCTGAGCCGATTTCTTATATTCGGCATCTTCTTTTGATTTGCCGCTGGCACACGGATAAATTTCCTCAAGTTCTGATATTGTAAAAGGCGCTTCCGCCGGATATTCACCTGTGAAATTATCATCAAAATATGGTAAATCCGGTTTACGTTCTTTGAGTTCTGTAATAATAAGTCCCATCTGGAGACCCCAGTCGCCAAGATGAACATCACCTATTGTCTTATAACCTGCAAATTTGCAGATTCTTTTTACACTTTCGCCGATTACTGCCGAACGAAGATGTCCGATATGAAGAGGTTTGGCTACATTGGCTCCGCCGTAATCAACAAATACCGTCTCATCCTTAGGTTCGCAGTCGCATCCAAACTTATCTTCCAAAGCCATGGCACGAATATAACCGCCTATAAAATCTGCGCTCATTACCATATTGATAAAGCCCGGTTTGATACATTCAACCTTCTCAAAGGCACTGTTGTCCTGTAAAATTGCAACCACTTCATCACCAATCATAAATGGTGCTTTCTTATATTCCTTTGCTGCTGCCATTGCTCCGTTGCACTGATATTCACATAAATCAGGTCTGTTGGATATTCCTGTCTTTCCGTATTTATCATCATAGCCGCATTGTTTAAAAGCATTTCCGACTATTTCTGTAATCTGGTCTAATATTTTTTTCATAAAAATTATTCCTCCGTTGGTTATGTTCCATTATACTTTTCATATTTACGGTTGTAAAGAAATTTTAACGTTAAAACAGCTATGAGAGGATCCCGGTAATCCCAGATAAACTCATAGCTGTCATTAGAAATTCTTAATTATTCCATAACAATTAAATTGTTGCTATATCAATCGGTGTCATTGACTGTGTTGCCTGACATTCAAGACTTGTAAGCAATGCATTGGCTGTATCAAGTGATGTAAGAACGTTTACACCGGTCTCGATTGCATGTCTTCTGATAATGAAACCATCGTGGCTCTTTTCAATACCGTTCTCAGGTATATCGATAACAAGGTCAATCTTGTGGTCAAGAATAAGGTCAAGAAGTGTTGGTGATTCCTGTTCAACCTTATTGATCTTAATTGCCTCAACGCCGTTTTCATTGAAATAACGTGCTGTACCTCTTGTCGCATAAATTGTATATCCAAGAGCTGCAAAACGTTTTGCAACCGAAAGAGCATCTTTCTGCTCATGGTCATTAACTGTCATAATCATCTGTTTATGTTTTGGAAGATTAACGCCTGCACCTACAAAGGCTTTGTATAATGCTTCGTTAAAATCTTTTGCTATACCAAGACATTCACCTGTCGATTTCATTTCCGGTCCAAGGCTGATATCAGCACCACGAATCTTTTCAAATGAGAATACAGGCATCTTGATAGCAATGTAGTCTGCTTTCTTCTGAAGTCCGGGTGTATAGCCAAGACCTTTGATTGTATTACCGATAATAACCTGTGTAGCAAGTTTTACAATAGGAATACCAGTAACTTTGCTTATATATGGAACAGTTCTTGAAGAACGTGGATTAACCTCTATTACATATACCTGGTCATTGTATACGATAAACTGGATATTAATAAGACCTTTTACATGTAAAGCTCTTGCAAGCTTAATTGTATAATCTTCAAGCATATCCACAATTTTCTGTGAAATACTCTGGGCAGGATATACTGAAATACTGTCTCCCGAATGGATACCGGCTCTTTCAATATGCTCCATAATACCGGGGATTAAAATATCTTCTCCGTCACAAACGGCATCAACTTCAATTTCCTTACCCATAAGGTATTTATCAACAAGGATTGGATGTTCCTGAACCTGTCTGTTAATGATTTCCATAAATTCAACGATATCTTTGTCGCTTATGGCAATCTGCATACCCTGTCCGCCAAGGACATAGGAAGGTCTTACAAGAACAGGATAACCTAATTCATTAGCTGCCTCAAGAGCTTCTTCTGTAGTGAAGACTGTCTTTCCTGCTGCTCTTGGAATTCCTGTCTGTTCAAGAATCTCATCAAAAAGCTCTCTGTCTTCTGCCGCATCAACATCTTCTGCGCTTGTACCGAGGATTGGAACGCCCATTTCCATTAATGCTTTTGTAAGCTTAATGGCTGTCTGTCCACCGAACTGTACAACAGCTCCGTCCGGATGTTCAAGTTCAACAATGCTTTCAACATCCTCAGGTGTCAATGGTTCAAAATAAAGTTTGTCAGCTATATCAAAGTCGGTACTTACTGTTTCAGGGTTATTATTGATAATGATTGTCTCATATCCTTCAGCCTTGAATGCCCATGTACTGTGAACCGAACAATAGTCAAATTCGATACCCTGTCCGATTCTTATAGGACCTGAACCGAGTACGAGGACTTTTTTCTCAGGCTTAGTCTCAATAACTTCATTTTCTGAGCTGTAGCATGAATAGTAGTAAGGTGTTGAAGCCTCAAATTCGGCAGCACAGGTATCAACCATCTTAAATGCCGCATGAATACCATATTCATCCCTTAAAGCCTTAATTTCTTTTTCTGTCCTGCCTGTAAGTCTTCCGATAACAACGTCAGGGAATTCAATTCTCTTTGCTTCAGCAAGAAGTTCTTTGGTAAGTTCCTCTGTCTTGAGGCGGTTTTCCATTTCAACGATAATGTGGAATTTATCGATAAACCACTTATCAATCATGGTAATATCATGGATTGTATCGTAAGAAATGCCTCTTCTTAAAGCCTCTGCAACAACATACATACGCTTATCATCAATGTTGTGAAGAAGTTCTATAATGTCATCATCAGAATATGATGAGTAATCATCGTTCATAAGCGAATCAACGTGCTGTTCAAGTGAACGGATAGCCTTCATAAGTGCACCTTCAAAGTTAGTGCAGATACTCATGACCTCACCGGTTGCCTTCATCTGTGTCGTAAGCTTTCTTGAAGCAGTAATAAATTTATCAAAAGGAAGTCTTGGAATCTTAACTACGCAATAGTCAAGAGCAGGCTCAAAACTTGCAAATGTCTTATGTGTAATTGCATTAGGTATCTCATCAAGGTTATAGCCGAGTGCTATCTTAGCCGCAACCTTGGCAATAGGATAACCTGTTGCTTTGGAAGCAAGGGCTGATGAACGGCTTACACGAGGATTAACTTCGATAACGCAATATTCAAAACTTGTTGGATGAAGTGCAAACTGTACATTACATCCGCCTGTTATTTTAAGTTCGTCAATAATATTAAGAGCTGATGAACGAAGCATCTGGTATTCCTTATCAGACAGTGTCTGTGAAGGTGCAACTACAATACTGTCACCTGTGTGTACTCCGACAGGGTCAATATTTTCCATATTACATACTGTAATACAGGTTCCGTTGGCATCACGCATTACTTCGTATTCGATTTCCTTCCATCCTGCGATACATCTTTCAACAAGTACCTGACCTACACGGCTTAATCTTAAACCATTGGAAAGAATGTCGATAAGTTCTTCTTCGTTCTTAGCAATACCGCCGCCGCTTCCACCGAGTGTATATGCCGGGCGGAGAACTACAGGGTAACCAATCTGGTTGGCAAAAGCAATACCGTCTTCAACATTCTCAACAACAAGAGAAGGGGCACAAGGCTCTCCGATTTTTTCCATTGTTGTCTTAAATTCAAGTCTGTCTTCTGCCTTCCTGATTGTCTCAGCAGTTGTACCGATTAATTTAACATTATGTTCTTCAAGGAAACCTGTCTCGGCAATTTCCATTGCAAGGTTAAGACCTGCCTGTCCACCGAGTGTAGGAAGAATACTGTCCGGTTTCTCCTTGAGAATAATCTGCTCAAGTGAATGAACTGTCAATGGCTCAATGTAGACTTCATCAGCAATATTTTTATCAGTCATGATTGTGGCAGGGTTAGAGTTCACAAGAACAACCTCCATGCCTTCTTCTTTAAGAGAACGACATGCCTGTGTTCCCGCATAGTCAAATTCGGCAGCCTGACCGATTACAATAGGACCTGAACCGATTACTAATACTTTTTTTATGTCTTTATTCTTTGGCATAATTAATCCCTGCCTTTCTTCATCATATTCATGAATCTGTCAAAAAGATAATCCGAATCCTTAGGGCCTGCACAGGCTTCCGGATGGAACTGGACTGTAAAAATGTTCTTGCCTACATATTCAAGACCTTCATTGGTCTTGTCATTAACATTGATAAATGCAGGTCTTGCAATCTTATCATCAAGTGTATCCATATCAACAACATATCCATGGTTCTGTGATGAGATATATACCTTACCGGTCTGAAGATCCTTAACCGGATGATTAGCTCCTCTGTGTCCGTATTTCATCTTATGTGTATCAGCACCTGTGGCAAGTGCCATAAGCTGATGTCCGAGACAAATTGCAAAAATAGGAACATCCGAATCATATAATTTCTTGATTTCCTTAATAATAGAAACACATTCCTTAGGGTCTCCCGGGCCGTTAGAAAGCATTATTCCGTCAGGATTAGCTGCAAGGATTTCTTCTGCTGTGGTTAAAGCAGGATAAACAGTTACCTCACAGCCTCTCTTATTAAGGGATCTTGCAATATTTCTCTTGGCACCGAAATCCATAAGTGCAACCTTAAATCCATCACCGGGAAGTACATATTTCTCTTCACAGGTTACTTTTTCAACAACCTTGCCTGTGGTATATTCTTTTAATTTAGGGAGAATCTCATCAAGATTATAATTCTCATTAGTGGTAATCATTCCGTTCATAGTACCCTTTTCCCTGAGAATCTTGGTAAGAGCACGGGTATCAATACCGGCAATACCCGGAATGTTATTTTCTTTAAGAAAATTTTGTATAGAATCTTCACTACGGAAGTTACTTGGAACACGTGAAAGTTCTCGGACAATAAAACCGTCAGGCCATGGTCTGCCTGATTCCTCATCAGCATAGCAAATACCATAATTGCCAATTAATGGATATGTCATAACTACTGCCTGTCCGGCATATGATGGATCTGTAAGAACCTCTAAATATCCTGTCATTGAGGTATTAAAAACAATTTCACTGATTACTTCTCTCTCAGCTCCAATGCTTGTACCTTCAAAGACATTTCCGTCACTTAGAATCAAAAATGCTTTCATCTTCACACCTTCAAACCTTTCACATGTATTATTTATTTAGGCAAAAAAAAAACAACTAAACATACTGATAGCGCTTTTTTTCTTCAAATTGTAGAAATTTTACCATAAAATCCGGCTGATTTCAAGATGCAAATTGTACTCAACAAATATTTTTTTCATCATATAATATCATGTAAGCATCGATGCTGTCATTTGTGATTAATTTTGCATCGCAGCAATATGAATTATAATATCCGGAAAGGTTAAAATTATGCTTTATAAAAATGATGAAACCGGCTTTTTAAAGGTTAATATCACGAATGAAGAAGGAATTCCCATTGATGCAACCGTCAGCATCTACGAAGGTACGGATGAAGAAAACCCTGTTGACGTTGCAGAAACCAATTCCATAGGTCAGACAGAACAAATCGAACTGCCGGCTCCACCACAGAGCATCAGCGAAGCTCCCGGCATTATCATACCTTACTCCATGTATAATATTGTAGCTTCTGCTCCGGGCTTTGCCCCGGTTTCCATTACCGGTTCAAATATTTTTTCCGGAATATTATCAATACAAAATATTGTTCTTACGGGAAATCCCGGCAATTATAACATTGGTCCCAATACACTAATCGGCAACTATCCTCCAAAAATTCCTGAGGCCGAGATAAAACCCATTGAAAACACCGGTGAAATTGTTCTTGACCGTGTTGTGGTACCCGAAACCATTGTTGTCCATGACGGTGTCCCATCCGACTCGACAGCAACGGACTACTACGTTCCATTTGCTGATTATATAAAAAATGTTGCCAGCAGCGAAATATACCCTACATGGCCCAGAGAAACCATCAAAGCCAATGTAATTGCCATTATTTCTTTTACCCTGAACCGTGTATACACCGAATGGTACCGCAATAAAGGTTATTATTTTACCATTACATCTTCTACCGCTTTTGACCATAAGTGGATTAATAAGCGTAATATTTTCGACACCATCTCCAATGTTGTTGATGAATATTTCTCAAATTATGTATCCCGTCCCGATGTCAAACAGCCAATCCTCACCCAATACTGCGACGGCAAAAGGACTACCTGCAGCGGTCTCAGCCAGTGGGGTTCCAAGTCTCTTGGGGATGACGGCAAAACCGCTCTCCAGATTCTTCGTAATTACTACGGCAGCGACATATATATAAACACTGCCGAAATAATCGAGGGCATCCCTGTCTCATATCCCGGATACACCCTTGAAATCGGTTCATACGGTCCTCCTGTCACCACCATTCAGGAACAGCTTTCCCTCATCCGCCGTACCTACAGCAACATACCTCCTCTTGCTGTTGACGGAATCTACGGTAAGGACACAGCAGCTTCCGTCAGCAAATTCCAGGAGACCTTCAACATGCCCGTTACCGGCACCGTCGATTATGCCACATGGTATAAAATATCCCAGCTATATGTGGCACTGGCTAAATTGTCGTAGATTCACACAGTGATCTAATCCGTATGTTTTCGGCTGTCAAGGTACTCTTCTGCCATATTTACAATAATACCAAATCCGTAAATAAGTGCTGTCCTAAAAAGAATAGCAATCATCTGACATATTATACCTGCAGTTTGCAATGTTCCGTAGTTGTAAATAGATATTGCTGATTCAAAATTTCTATACAGTGAAATATCGTGGCTCACACTGATTGCTATGCAAACTACAAACAATACAAATCCAACCAGACAATATACGACTGCAATACCTTTGATAAGACTACTTACTCTAAACTTTTTCTTCATAATGCTACCTCCAATTTGTTAAAAAATAATGCGGGACAGAAGCCTGAGGGTTGTATTTTCCAATCCCGTGATAATTATCTCATATTATCTGTCCAAAAAAAAGGACTCATATTATATATTTTTATATGGCAAATTGATATTCATATATGATATAATTTACCATAAATTATAATTTTAAAGGAGGACAAAAGATGTTAATTAACTGGCTTATTATGGGTTATTTTCTGATTCTTTTTGGTGAAAGAATCCAGAGTCTCATACGTTCATTTGCGGATAAAAATCTTTCCATGTGGGGAGATGGGTTCAGCCGGTATGTAAACGGCATCTGTATTCTGTCGCTTGCAGCATCCGTTATCTTATTATTTACAATCAACAGGGATTTCCTTAAGGCCCTTCTGTCAGACGGAACGCAGGTTAATGCAAAGATGATATGTATTACAATCGGCGTGATTCTGGTCTCAGGAATGGTGCATACCGAATATACAATCCCCGGAATACAATTTGCCTCATACGGATTTCTGATAGCCGCACTTGTCATCAGAACGGCTAAAAATAATGCAATGGCAAATGACAGCATATTACTATGGCTTTCACTTGTGTATCTCATATTTTTTTCTATGGCTATTCCGGTTGTATATAAATCACATATTGAATACGCCGGATTATTCCATATAATAGAGGCAGTCGTATCACTTGTGCTTGTCGCTGCTTTTGCATATATGGCATACAGGGTATTCAATAATGATGCAGTTAATCTTTTTATGCTTCTGCCAATTATCATAGCCGTCATAGGCGACGCAATTATTCTTTCATTGAGATGGAAAGAACAGGTTAATACATTTGTTCTTATATTTATTATTGCATCGGCTGTTATGTGGCTGGCAGGATTTATTGCGAGCAGGAGGTAAGGGGTCCAAAACTCTTACCCCCCAACGCTATTGACTTTACCGCCACATCAACAAACGCAGTAAAACGGTCTGCCGGTGAAACAATTATAAATACAGAACGAAATAAAAGGCGGCGGTACACTTTCAGTAAACTCTGATGCTTTTATTCGGATTTCTCGTTTCCTACTATCCTGTATGTAGTCCCCCCCTACAGTTACACCTAAACCTTCTGCAACCTTGGAAAGAATATCCTGAGTGAAATTTTTGCGCTTCTCAATGCCTTGATACGGTCTCCTAACATTTCATTCATGGTAATCTCTCCATCTATTCATACTGATATTATATCGAAGAAAAAACATTCTTTATATTGGCAACGAGGCGGTCGATGCCGCTGCGTAATCGGTATACCCTAACTGTTCATGGACAACTATCATTTTTATTACATATTACTCTTTATCCGTAATTTCCCAGTGTCCACTGAACCCACGCCCAACATAACATATATTATCCATTTCTTTTATATGACGCTTGATTGTTTTAGAGCTTACGCCCAATGCAATTGCCATTTTCTCTGTACTAATTTTATTGTCTTTACGAATCAAGTCCAGAATCTGCATATCCAGTTT
>ULNX01026968.1_pt1 | contig 15033 bp, 14 predicted proteins | sample 1952061 | NCBI WGS metagenome assembly ULNX01 (sample SAMEA4835588, study PRJEB28245) | human gut metagenome | biome: gut microbiome; material: fecal sample | place: Denmark | collected 2008 | reverse complement strand
GTTGTAGCGCCGACCACAATCTTTGGTGGAATGCCTATTTTTATCTCTAATTTGTAAGCATATTCTTGTGTTTCAGCAGTGGTCCAATAGTTTAGTAGACTAGTGACATAAATATCTGAAAGAGGCTTTAAATTGTGCTCGAGACAGTATTGTCCTAATTTTTTTAGATTTTCCGTACTGTTATGCATGTAAGTGCCTTGAAAGTAAAGAGTAAGGTATTTACCAGCCGGACGTACGCGATATTTGATATTAGGCAAGGGTTCTGGCAATGGATAAAAGAATTCTTGGCCGTAAAAATGCTCTTGGTTAAAAAGTGCCTGTGTATTTACAATATAACCAAAAAAATGCTGCTTAAAGGGCAGAGCATCTCTTAATGATAAGAATAACTTGGCTGCATGCAGGGAGCGCTCCTTAAAGGATTCACATTCCCTACAGCCTTTCACGATAAAAAAGTATTGTTCAGGCTGTTCTACAAGCTCAATCTGTCCATAATTGATACTGCTTAATTTGTTTAATTCGTCTAAATAAGAATTCAATTTCTCATTTAATTGTTGCAAACGTTGAATCTCTTGTTGGAGATTTAACTGTTGTTGCGCAAGCAGTAGTTGATAGTTTTTAGGAGAACGATTTTCTAGATATTTTTGAATGGAGACTAACGGAACATCTAGATTACGCAGGGTTATTACTAATTCTAATAAAAATAGTTGTGCTCGCTTGTAATAACGGTAACCATTTTCTAGGATTACTTCGGGCTGAATGAGACCTAGTTTATCATAATAAAGTAGAGTTTTACGCAAAATATGACAGGCTTTGGCCAATTCGCCTGTGGTAAAATAGTTTTCTAAAGTTTTCTTCATAATTTTGACTTTGCCCCCTTGACTGTCTAGCTACTATACATCTTATTATAACATATAAACGATAAAGTGCAAATTGAGAATTAATTCTGATTGAAATTCAAGAGAAATTTGCATTAATTTTATTTTTGATATTTCGTGATGAAAGGTTTAGGAGGCAGACAAAATGAAAAAGGCGTTCAACAAAAGCATCTTAATGACAGCTTTAATATGCGGCTCTGTGCTTGCGGGGGGGACAACAGTATTTGCTGAAGAAAATATTGGCGAATTCTCTCTGGATACTATGGTTGTTACGGCAACTAGATCCATGAAGCAGCTGCAGGAAGTACCTGCAAGTGTTAGCGTTATTACTTCAGAAGATATACAGTCCAAAAATATAATGTCAGTACCTGAGGCTTTGCAAACTCTTACTGGTGTATATAAAAATCAATCATTACAAGGTGGTATTCAATTACGTGGTTTCAGTTCTACAGATATTTTGGTATTGGTTGATGGAGCTCAGATGAATTTCCCGTATAATAATGGTGTAGATTGGGAAATGATTCCTATAGAAAACATAAGCCGTATTGAAGTAGTACGTGGTGCTGCTTCTTCATTATATGGTGGACGTGCTGTAGGAGGTGTAATTAATATCATTACCAAAGACATTACTAAAAAAGGCTTGAATGCGAATATAGTGTTAAACTATGGTAGTAACAATACATGGAAAAAAGCTATTTATGCAGATATTAAAGCTAATGATAAGGTTGCTTTTGGTGTAGGATATGAGAATAGAAAGTCTAATGGTTGGACAACATATTATCAAACGAAAAAAGCAAGCAATGGTAGTGGAACCATAGTACCAGATAATGCCTTGCCACAAATGAAGAATGGAAATTATATTGTTGGTTCTCGTGGTAAAAAAAATTATGAAAATGAAACTTATACTGCAAATGTAAAGTATAATTTTGATTCAGATAGATCATTAAAGTATACTTTTGCTAATACTAAAAGTACTTATAATTACCCCAATCCTCAAACCACAATATATCAGAATGGTAAACCAGTATGGTCTGGAAAAATAGATGTAGGTAATGGACAATATGTTAGTCCTGACTTATCAAAATATCTTGGGTATGATGGTGTAAAAGAATATGATAAACATACATTGACTTATAATGATGATAAAAATAAAATGAATGCTAATTTTAGTGTTTTGGATATGAAGACCTCTGGATATAGTAGCCCGTCGTCTGGCGCAACTACTGTGCCTTGGTTTGGTACCGGCACCGATTCATATTATCCTGGCAAAACCTATAGCTTTGATTTTCAGAAAGCATGGGAAAATATTGGTAAACATAATATATTAATTGGTGGTGATTTTAAACAAGAGAGCTTTACGCAGTATAGAAAATATCTTACGAATTGGCATGATCATGATTCAGTGGACACATCTAAATATAGAAATGGTACTTATCAGATTCATGATGGTAAAGCCCGTAATATAGCACTTTTCTTGCAAGATGAATACAAATTTAACGAACCATGGACGATGTATGCCGGCTTACGCTATGACCATTACAAAAAGTACGATGGCAGAAGCCAGTTCTTTGCAACAGACGGTAGTATTGAGAATGATGAGCACCATAAAGAAGGATCCTATACTGAGTTGAGCCCCAAAATTGCCTTTGATTTCAAAGCTGATGAAAAAACAAATTACTATATTTCTTATGGACACTCTTTTAATCCTCCTCCGTTTAGTCAGATTTATCGTTATGCACCTCCTACTATAGCAAATCCTGATTTAGATCCGGAAACATCTGATACATATGAAATTGGTATGAAGAAAAAATTGTCAGACAAAACATCATTGGGTATTTCTATGTATCATGTTAAAACGGATGATAAGATTATTTATACTTACCATTATCTACCTGGAACAACTAAGGTAGAAAGTCGCAGATACGAAAACTATGGTATTGAGAAAAGGAGAGGTGTAGAGTTAAATTTTGATCATAGGTTTACTGATGAATGGTCTGGATACTTGAATTATTCTTGGCAACATGGCAGGGTAGAAAGAAGTGCCGTTGCAAATACGAATATTACTAATGTTAACTCTACAGACTATGGTATTCCTAAGCATTTGCTGCATGCAGGTGTAAACTACAAAAAAGATAAATTCGGAGCTAATTTAGATTGTCAATACGTAAGTGCACGTCAAGCTCCTAATGCTGAAACTGGCGAATACGGTTCAGAGGATCCGTACTTTATTGTAAATGCTGCTTTCAATTATGAAATAGCAAAAGGTGCAGTATTGCAGTTCACGATAGAAAACTTATTTGATAGAGAGTTTTATGCTAGTGAACCTACTTCTGGCAGAGTTTATAGTGTAGGCTTACGTTATAGCTTCTAAATTAACATACACTCCTTATCACATACATCTCCAGAATGGGGGTAGGGCAATGCGCTCTATCCCCGTTTGCCTTCTAAAATCCTCATGTGCAAAGGAAATAATATTTCTCGTTGTCACAAATTAGCCACATTTTAGCTTACAATATAAACAGTTAGAAATTTTGGAGGGAGTTTTTTTATGAGCTATCAGCTACGACGTTTGGTCGGTTATTTTTTGGGCTTTGTCCTCTTTTATGCGCCCTTTGCGCTGTTTCAAAAAATAATAGGCTTTTTATTAAAAGGAAAATGGCAGGAGCAAACTATTCACAGTTTATGCTTGAGAATTCCCACAGAGCATTTATTGGACGGAAGGATTTTTCAATATGCATCTGTAAGTGTGGTCAGCTTGGTAATTTTGCTCATAGCTGCCTTCTTCCTTGGCCCAATTTTTTGTGGCAGGCTGTGCCCGGCGGGTGCCTTCACGGAGTATTTGAGTAAGCTGCTTCCTGAACGCTTGCAAATAGACTGGATAAAATATACGGAAATAGCTCCGATACGCTATGGCATGTTGGCTGGCTTCTGTTTAGTTCCCTTTTTTAATGGAATTTTGGCCTGCGCCTATTGCAATTTTTTTCTCTTCGACCCATTAGCAAATTATTACTCGCGCGGGTATTTCATATCCCTAAGCTCCAGCTTGCTATTGACGAGCATCCTGTGGCTTGTAGTTTTTGGACTGTTCACTAAGGGCGGGCGTGGCTACTGCAATTTTTTGTGCCCTGTAGGAGCAGTGCAGAATTTAATGCATTATTTCAGTAGCAAGCTGCCCTTTGTGAGCAGGATGCAAGTAGATAAAGAAAAATGTATAGGGTGCAGGAGATGTGTGCATAATTGCCCTATGCGGGCGATTACGCTACATGAGGAGCGAGCAGAAATTAGCCAGCATAATTGTATTGTTTGTGGGCAGTGTGCTCATGATTGTCCCGTAAAAGCTATCCACTATGGGAGGAAATGCCATGAAGAATAAGCTTATTTCTTTTCTTATTGCTATGGGTATTCCGGTGAGCACATTAAGCCTGCAGGGCGCTGGCTGCACAGGACTTTGTGGAAGCTGTAGCTTTAATTGTACGCCGGGCGTTTTGGCTCTGCTGTTTTTGGCTGCCAAATATTGCTATCAACGCATGAAGGGACGGGTGCTGCAGCATGAGTAAAAAATGGTTGCTTAGAATAGTCCTATTCCTTGCTATGATTGCCGTGATGTTTGGCATGACTGCCATTCGCTCAGAAAATGCAAGGGATAGATTGAATGCAAAAATTAATCTGGCAGCTGGCAAAGCTGTGACCTGCACCGTGGACTTAGGTCAGCAGGGCTTCCTGAAAAGAATGCTCAATCCTAATATTTATACGCTCTATCTGCGCTTGCAGGCCGATACTAAAGAACCCTTGCGTTGCAGTGGCAGCGACATGGAAATGTTTTTGTCACAAGGCACAAAGAAGGGTATTTGGACAGAGCTTCTGCCAACGGATGCTTTAAGGGCCAAGGGTGCTGCTATTCCCTTAAATGTAGAACTGCGCGTGCCGCGTGAAGCGTTAAATAAGCATGATGTTGCTCAGGGAACGCTAAAGTTTTATGCTGGTCAAAAGGAGTATGCTCAGGTTATAATAAAGGTGATTAATTCTGCAATATAAAATACAACAGGAATGGTTTGAGGAGGTTGTTCATTTGAAAAAGGTAGCAGTTTTACGTTGCTTAAAGACTTCTGCATCCTGCGCAGGTGCAGGCTGTTTGCGGGTGTTTTATGATAGGGAGAAAGCCTTTGCCCAATATGGCGAAGAAGAGCTGCGTTTGATGGCTATGTGGACCTGCAATGGCTGCGGCGATTCCATGCTGGAAAACCAAGAAGGCATTCGTAAGAAAATCGAGCGCATGAAGGCCTTGGAGATAGATGCCTTGCACTTGAGCAACTGCACTAGCAAAAAGGATGAGCAGGGCGAAAAGCATTTGTGCCCTACCATCAAGGCTATTGCTGATGAATTGGCTGCTTGCGGTATAAAAATTGTACAGGGAACGCATTAAAAAGTGAATAGTATAAATGAAGCAGGAGCTTGGCTGTGATGGCCAGGCTCTTTTTTGTTAGACAAGAGTATTGACAAGGAGACATAAATACTATATACTATCTCTCAAGAACAAGTATTAATAATGCTTATGACTAAAATAAAAAATACTTATATTTTAGGTGCAAATTGCATAAAAGAGAAACAGGTGTGATGCCTGTGCTGTCCCGCAGCTGTAATGTGGAGTCAATTTCAATATGTCACTGGGAAACTGGGAAGGCGAAATTGATGACGAAGCAGAGCCAGAAGAACTACCTAAAATAAGACTGAAAGAATTCTGCGATGGACGGAATGGTCACTTTGTATAGGTGTACCCTTTTGCTGGAAGCAGAAGGGTATTTTTTATGATATATTTATGCTGCTTCTTTTTTGGCAGTAAGTAATAATAAAATTGAGGTGTTATCATGAAAATTTTTAAAAAAAGAACTTTAACAGCAGCAGTGCTCTGTGCAGTCGCTAGCGTTGGATTTGTTATGAATGCCAATGCTGCAGAAAAAGTCTCTAAGGAGGAAAGGTTGTCATTTGCTTTGGACACAATAGTTGTTGAGGCTGATAGAGAGACTTTACCAGGTGGTTTTTTGTCACGTGAAGGCAACTTAGGTCGTCTAGGCAACAAGGATTTAATGGATATGCCTTTTACACAAACTAGCTTTTCTCAAAAAAACTGTTGAGAGTTTTAATGATCCTAGTGCACAATTGACCGGAGTGTTGATTAATACCCCATCTGTTAAGAGTAGTAGTTATACTCTATATAACGATTTTTCTATTCGTGGTTTAGGTATGACAGGTTACAGTCTTTATGTAAATGGTGTGCCTGGTATGTTTACCCAATCAACAATTCCAACTGATTTTGCTGAACGTGTAGAAGTAATAGCTGGACCTGCTATGGGATTCAACGGAACAACGACTAGACAGTCTGCTGGTGGTATTGTTAATATGTACACTAAACGTGCTGGAGAAGAAGATATTACTCGCTATACTCAAACATTCTCTGGTAGTTCGTCTTTTGGTGAAAGGATTGATGTAAGTAGGCGTTTTGGTTCTGATAAGGAGTGGGGTATTCGTATTAATGCCGAAAATACTCAAGGCAAAGAGTTAAAAGGTGTAGGAGAAAAACTGACTAATAGAGATATTTTTATTAATTTGGATCATCATGATAACAATAGTAAGACTAATTTGTTTGCTGGCTATAGCTATTCAGAGCTTGAAAAATCGGCAAGATGGTTTCAGTTCGGCAAAGGTGTAACTCAACTGCCTTCTGCACCAAAGAATACTATGAATTATGCCTATGATGGGCAAGGTGCTACTCTTGATAGATGGATGGCAGTATTAAATCATGAACAAAAAATAAATGATAGCTGGACAGCTTTCTTTAATGGTGGCTTCTGTCGCTATGATTTGTATAATAATAAAACTGGCAGAGCAAGTGAACCATATACTGTAACCAATAATGCTGGTGACTTCAATTCTGTAGATCGTGACGGTCCGCTGGCCTTGACCAATTATTATGCAGAAACAGGTGTTAAGGGCGAAGTATATACAGGTGCAGTAAAGAATAACATTGTTCTTTCTGTGGACAAGAGCTGGAGTACTCAATGGAGTGGTAGTGGCAATAAGCCAGTCGCTTATGCAGGCAATATTTATGATGGACGTTTGGCTAATTTTAATCCTGATTTAGGTACAAACAATTATTACAAAAATAGCAACAATCAATTCTGGGGAGTTGCTCTTGTAGATACGCTAGAGTATGGTAAAGGGCAACTAATGTTAGGTGTGAATAATCAGCATTCCGATGTTAGTACTTATAATGCTGCTGGTAAGGTTACTAGCAACATTAATAGCAGTGGTACATCTCCCATTTATGGTATTATTTATAAACCGGTAGATAATTTATCTTTATATGCAAGTCATACGGAAAGCTTTAGTGGTGGTACTGCAGTAACAAATGACAAGTATACAGGTAACAAGGGTGCAATTCTGAATCCGGCAAAGACAAAGCAAAATGAGATTGGTGTAAAATATGATAATGCAGGCTTGTTAACTACCTTTAGTTTCTTTGATATTAAAAAGGCGGGAACAGCAGATGAATATCGTGGCGGGAAACTATATTGTACCCAAGATGGTGAAGATGAATTCAAAGGCGTGGAATTGTCTGTAAACGGCAAAATCTCCCCTAAATGGAACATTATGGGCGGATTAATGTACCTAGATGCTAAACGTAATAAAACATCTGATAGCAATAATGATGGTTTAGGTGACTATGATGGTTACAGAGTAAATGGTGCTTCAAAATGGAATGGTGTGTTAGCTTTGGAATACGAGGCAGACAAAGATTTTAGCATTTTGGCTAGAGGTATTTACAATGGTACCGCTACCATCAATAATGAGAAACTAGATGTTCCTTCCTATATGACTTTTGATTTAGGTGTTAGCTACAAAACTAAAATTAATAATGTGCCAGTCAAACTTTCGGCAATGTGCTATAATGTGACGGACAAAGACTATTGGATGCCTCAATCTGGCAATAACTATCTGGTTTTGGGCAATCCGCGTACCTTTATGGTTTCTGCCCAATTTGATTTATAATTTATGAATAAAGGGAGAGCAAAAAACTCTCCCTTTAGCTTTTTGGAGCAATATGATGACTAAAAAGTATAGCATAATTATTATAGAAAGCATGTTTTTCTTATTTATATTGAGCCTTTGTTTGGGTTGTGGCTTTAGTAAAGCAAAGGATGATAAAATCTTAGAACCAATCGTTGTTGTGGATAGTATTGGCAGAAGAATCACTTTGGAGAAACCAGTTACAAGGGTGGCAATTGCCAATGCTTATAATACTGATTTAACAGAATTGGTAGTGGCTTTTGGTTGCCTAGACTCTATTGTAGGGGTTGACCAAAATATACTCTGGAATACAGAAGCATTTCATAATCGTTTTACAAAGGAGCATCTAATTTGTAATCGTGATGGGTTAGCCATCAATTATGAAAAGGTTGTAGATCTAAAACCAGATGTATTATTGATTTCTAGTAAGGGTAGCTGGTATGATGCTCAGGAAAAATTAGCTAATTTTGGTATTAAAGTTATCGTGATAGATACGCATGATCTGGCCAATTTTGAGAATAATTGCATGCTTTTAGGTGAAATATTTAATAAACCTAATAGAGCTAAAGAGATTAAGGATTATTTTATAGGTCAGTTACAGTATGTGCAAAAGCAGTTAGCAGGAGTAAAGAAGAAAAAGGTTTATCTGGAGTGTGGAAGTCCAGGGGCAACCACAATGCCAGGAAGTTATTTCTATAGCTTAGTTCAGTATACCGGTGCGGATAATATTATGGAAGATGCAGTAGAACGGCATGTTCTTCCTGAAGCTGTTATTCTGCGTAATCCAGACTACATAGTAAAAATGTCTGACCGTCGATGGAAATATTCCTATACTCCTCCTACGGAAAAAGAACATTTACTGATTAGAAATGAAATGAAAAACCGCTCTGGGTGGGAAGAAATAGATGCTGTAAAATATGATAGAATCTTTCAGCTATCGTATTTTTCTCATTGTGGTGCTTCAAAGATTATAGGAGTATTGTACGTGGCAAAATACCTTTATCCAGAATATCTGCCTGATTTACATCCTGAGAAAGTATTTAAGATTTGGCTAGAAAGATATTTAGGCTTAAATTATATTGCTGGGCATACATATCCGGCTTTTAAGCTCGAAGATTAGGTGGTGAAATAATGGCAATAGAAGAACAGTATAAAGCTTATCAACAGAAGAAGTATAAAAAAATAATAGCGGTATTTCTATTAGTAGTTTTAGCAGCTTGTTCTTGCCTAACTCTAGGCACAGATTTGAGTTTGGTGGAAGGACTGATAGCTAGCTTAAACTTTGCTATTGGAAATCCTTTAACTGGCGAAAGTATTACTGCCCAAAAGGTTTTGATTTATCTAAGGCTGCCACGAATTTGCATTGCAATATTGTCGGGAATGGGGCTTGCTATAGCTGGCATGATGATGCAATCTGTTACACGTAATTTTTTGGTAAGTCCATTTACTTTGGGTGTATCATCAGCTGCAGCATTTGGTGCTTCTATGTGTATAGTGTTTGGTAATGCTACCATATTTTTTAATGATTTTTTAATTATAGGTAGCGCCTTCGCTATGGCTGTGTTGGGCATGCTGGTCATATATATTGTAACAAAATCGGTAGGAATCACTGCTAATTCAGTGATTTTGGTGGGCATAGCTTTAAACTATTTTTTCGCTGCCTTAACAGCTTCTTTACAGTTTTTTGCGCAAGAAAATAAGCTAGCAGCAGTAGTTCAATGGAGCTTCGGTACATTTAATAGGGCAAACTGGCATGCTGTTATGGTTATTGGTGTAGTAGTTATAGCCTGTTTAATTCTTTCGAGGAGATTGCTCTTGCAATGGGATGTAATAGCAAGTGGCAATGATGAGCTTGTAAAAAGCTTAGGCATAAATCCTGAGAAGCTTAGGTCTAAGACAATGTTGTTGGCTGTGTTGTTGACTGCGACTATAATAAGCTTTACTGGTGTTATTGGGTTTGTTGGACTTATTGCCCCCCACATAGCTCGTTTTACAGTGGGAAATGAACATAATTTTTTGTTTCCCATGACTGCAGCGGTAGGTGCTATTTTACTAGTTCTTGCTGATACTTTGGGTAAATATATACTGTATCCGGTTAATGTTCCGGTAGGTATTGTCGTTTCTTTTATTGGCGTTCCAATATTTATCCATCTAATTATTAGTACTCGAAGGGGAGGGGTGTAAATGCTGAATGTACGCAATCTTTCTTTTGCATATAATGAAGATAAGATTATATTGGATGACATTTCCTTGGATGTACAAAAAGGCGAGGTTTTAGGAATTCTAGGACCTAATGGAACTGGCAAAACAACTTTTATTAAATGTTTAAATCAGATTTTAAAACCAACGAATGGAAAAGTGTTTTTTAATGATCAAGATATGGGTCTTTTGAGTCAAAAGGAAATAGCTAAGTTTGTAGCGTATGTGCCACAATATACAGATAGTTTTTTTCCTATGACAGTAGTTGACATGGTAATGATGTGGAGGGTACCTTTTGTAGGACGAAATTACACAGAGTCAGATAAGCGGATAGTGTTCGATATTATAAAGAAAATGAATTTAGAGCAATTTGCTTTTCGGAGCATTCAAAAAATGAGTGGAGGCGAAAGGCAACGTGCCTTTATCGCAAGAGCGATGGCTCAACAGCCACAAATGATAATTCTTGATGAGCCTACCAGCAGTTTGGATTTGTATAATCAGTTGTTTATTCTACATACAGTTTCTGATTTGGCTAAAAAGGAAAATATAGCCATAATTTTGACTATCCATGATTTAAACCTCGCCTCCATGTTTTGTGATAAAATATTGATGCTAAAAGATACTCATATTTTTGCTTTTGGATCCGCTCAAGAGGTATTGACTGAAAAGAATATAAATGCAATGTACAAAGTGCATACAAAAGTTTCTTTAGAAGATAATTATAAACATATAAGACTTTTAAAAGCGTTATAAAAAAGACCCTGCTTATTAAAGAGCAGGGCCTTCTCTGTTTTGTCAGTTATCTAGTTTTATAATTTCTACACCTTTAGCAGTAAAATGCACTGTTGCTTTAGCTGGCAAGGTGATTTCAGCACCGTTGTCATCGTACCAAAGGGCAGCTTCTTTAAGCGTACCGCTTATTACTTCACCTTTATCATTAAAATCAATAGTTGTGCCGCTTTTGAAGCGTATAAAACCAGCAAGCTTGTTTTTAGAAGAATGCTCTTGCCATCCTGTGGGTCGCAAATAGGTATCACTGCAAAGCGTTCCATGAGTTACATAGCCATCTTCAGCAAAGGCCAAAATTGTACCAGATTTAAAATCCACAAACCCATAACCATCCATGGTTAGAGAAAGGGTGACTTTTTCGTCAATAACGCCTCGAAGGACAGTGCCATCTGCTGCGAACTTAACTAATCTGTCTCCGGCATAACGAATATGCCCATAGGTGGGGAAAGGAGCACCATAGCGCATACTCCATGGATGAAAAACACGCGGAAAAAACATATCGGTGGTTTCTACAAAACAATAGTCATTAATAAGCTGGCGCCAACCTGTCGGACGAAGATAAGTGGCCTTGTTTAACACAGCACTTATTACTTCTCCGCGTAGATTGAGCTCGGCAGTAGTGCCTTTTTTAAATTTTAGATCTTCGTCCGCGACCTTCCAGCCTTGAGGAACAAGCATGGTCGCTTTATCTAGCTTAATGGTTTCAGCTGATACTCCTTGCGCTGATAAACATGCTACGAGGGTTAAAAGAAGAGCCAGTTTTTTCATTCTATACTACCTCACATTACAAATGATGATTTAAGAGTGGCAGCTTAATAATTCATTTTTAGTATAGGATAGTAAGGGTTGAAAGTCAAATGATTATGTGTGAAACTTTTGTAGAAAAGCTTTAAGAAATAACAGGAGCTTGCACTAGCGGCAGGCTCCTGCTTTATTTGCAATAATTAATAAAAAGTTAGAAAAATGTGGCAAGAACCCTGTGAAAAACTCGGAAAAATGTTGCAAAATGCCTATGAAAACCTAGAAAAATGTGGCAGGCGACTCTTACAGCATTTCTGCTTTTCTGTCCAAAATAGCTTTGCAGGCAGCGCAAGCGGGGCAGTCGCAGTATTTTGCACCGTTGTCCTTCAGCTCTTGGGCATGGGCTTGCAGTTTTTTTACGCCCTCTGCGCCAAAGATTTGCAATGCCAGCTCCGTTTGACCAAAGGCGATGAGTCCGTCGATGCTCATAATGTCTGCTTCTAGTTCAGCAATGTACTTAGCGGTTTCTTCTGCTTCCTTTTCGGTGCCAACGGCTGCGAGCCAAGCAGTGGCCGCTGCCTTTACCTCTTGGCAGGCGCTGGGGGCTGCTAGCAAATCATTGGTTTTAGCGGTGACAAAATCTAATAATGCTTTTTCCATAATTAAAATCCTCCTCAAAATACTTTTGCTTTGTTTTGCTTGCTTTACTAAGCTGATGCCTCTATAATATAACCATAGAGCTGTTTTGTAAAGTAAGCACTTTTAAGTAGTATAGTTACCTTTTGGAAACTATTGGTATAGTACTCAAGATGTTAGACTGGCAGTAACGATACTAAGTGCTAACGAGAGGATGATTATATGTCTAAAAATATACCGGCCTGCCCTGTTGAGGTAACGCTGATGCTGATTAGCGACCGCTGGAAGGTTTTGATTTTGCGGGATTTGCTAAGTGGTACCAAGCGCTTTGGTGAGCTGAAAAAATCAATTGGCAGCATTTCGCAAAAGGTTTTGACCAGTAATTTGCGCTCCATGGAGGAGGATGGCCTTTTAACGCGCAAGGTATATGCAGAGGTGCCACCTAGAGTGGAGTATACACTCACAGAGTTGGGCGAGAGCCTGCGGCCCATTTTATTTGCAATGCAGCAATGGGGCTTGGAATACCAAAAGCAGCATAAGCCGAATGCTTAGCTTAGGTCTTTCTAAGCAAGAAGCTAAGTTGCAGTCGTCTTTGTAATAATAGAAAAAGTAAGCATGGGAGGAAAAGCATATGGAAATAAAAACTGTCGCTATTGTAGGCATGGGCGCTTTAGGAATGCTTTACGGCGAGCAGCTGCAAAAGGTTTTGCCAGCAGGAGCAGTGCGCTTTGTAATGGATGAGGAGCGCTTTAAGCGCCACAAAAATGATAAATGTGAAGTTAATGGAGTGGAGCAAAGCTTTACGCTGCAAAGCGTGGCGCAGGCCGAGCCCGTGGATCTTGTGATTGTTGCCACCAAATTTAGTGGACTCAATGAAGCTTTGGAGGAGATGCAGGGACTAGTGGGTCCACAAACCATTATTTTTTCGGTGCTCAATGGCATTAGCAGCGAAGAATATATTAAGGAGCGCTATGGGGACGATAATTTGCTCTATTGCGTAGCTTTAGGCATGGACGCCGTGCGCGAGGGCACCAGCCTCACCTATCAGCACAAGGGCATTTTGAAGCTGGGCATGCTAGCGAAAAAGCAACGCCCTGCATTGGCTGCTGTAATGGCGCTTTTGGAAAAGGCTGGCATTCAATACGTTATCGAGGAGGATATTTTGCACGCGCTGTGGGCTAAGCTGCTTTTAAATGTGGGCATCAACCAAACCTGCATGGTGTACGAAACTAATTACGGCGGTGCCTTTACTAATGAAGAGGCTCGTCAGGATATGTTTGCCGCAATGCATGAGGTGATTACTGTAGCGCAAAGGGAGGGTATTAAGCTTACGGAGGCTGATTTTGAGGGCTGCGTCAAGGTACTGCGCGGACTTTCGCCGGAGGGACTGCCTTCTATGCGTCAGGATGCAATGGCCAAGCGCAAGTCCGAGGTTGAGCTCTTTGCCGGTACTATTATCCGCTTAGGCGCTAAGCATAATGTACCCACGCCTGTAAACCAACGCTATTATGATATTATCAAGGCGATGGAAGCAAAGTATTAAAAGGGATTGCATATATAACTTATTAAACCTATAGACTTGGTTCATGTAACGAAACGTTACTCGAAACGGATGTTCGCGAAAAACAGGAGGTAAATGATGATTTGTGAAATTGTGCGAGATGAAGGCTTTTTGGCGCAAAAAAGTGCGGAAGCCAGCTTTTTGGATATGCCTATTGCGCAAAACTTGTTAGATACTTTAGCTGCTTATGCCGACAGCTGTGTGGGCTTGGCTGCTAATATGATTGGTGTGCAAAAGCGTATTATCGCTGTTAACATGGGGCCGATAAATGTGGCTATGCTTAATCCCGTCATCGTGAAAAAGTCCGGCAAATACATGACGGAGGAGGGATGCTTGTCGCTAGACGGCGTGCGCCCCACTGCTCGCTATAGAAAGATTACGGTGGAATACCAAGATATGCAGTTTAAAAAGCAGCGCCAAAGCTTTGAGGGCTGGACGGCACAGATTATCCAGCACGAAATTGACCACTGCGATGGAATTATAATTTAACAATCAAGAAAACCTCATAACAAGCTCATGCCCTGCCACGCACAGAAGCAGGGCTTTTTCTTTGCTCTTTAGATAATCTGTGTATACATGAAGAAAGTGTGGGCAAAAGCGAGAAGAGTATGGTAAAATAGAATCGATAATGTTTGAACATTACGTAATTTTGGAAGCATACTCAAGCAAAGTAAAACGCTCCAACAAGGTTATCATAAAAGCTTTTGCAAAGGATGAGGAGGACAAGCTAATGGAATATAACAAAATCTCCCAGGAAATAGTTGCCAAGCTGCAAGCGTTAGTGGGCGCACAAAATGTGCTCACCGAGGGCGAGCAGATGGAGATTTACGCTCATGATGAGGTGACAGACCCGGCCTACCATCATATGCCTGAGGCAGTGGTTTTTGCAGAAAACGCGCAGCAGGTAGCAGCCGTTGTGAAGCTGGCTAACGAGCATCACTTTCCTGTAGTTCCGCGTGGTGCAGGCACAGGCCTCGCTTGTGGTGCAGTGCCCGTTTATGGCGGCGTAGTTTTGTCCTTAGAAAAAATGAATAAAATTTTGGAAATCAATGTAAATGCTATGTACGCAGTGGTTGAGCCCGGCGTGCGCACCTCCGATTTGCAGGCTGCTGTGGAGGCACAGGGCGCTTTTTACGCAGGCGACCCCTGCAGCGGTGATTCCTGCTT
>ULNX01035563.1_pt1 | contig 15349 bp, 21 predicted proteins | sample 1952061 | NCBI WGS metagenome assembly ULNX01 (sample SAMEA4835588, study PRJEB28245) | human gut metagenome | biome: gut microbiome; material: fecal sample | place: Denmark | collected 2008 | reverse complement strand
CGGCTGGCTGTTCCCGCATGCGAAACGGTTGGAGCGTGAAGGCAGAATCCTGCCGAAGTCAATCATGCCCGCATATTTCAGACCGAAGGAGAACAAATGACGAAATTCCTAGACACCCCCCCCGCCAATAGTCGGGTAGACACCGTGTTCAATGCGATGCTCAAACGCAATCTAGGCAGGTGGGCCGAATACCGTTCATACGAGAAACGCACCACCGCGAACACCACCGCCTGCCATATCCGCAAACACATCATGGCATGGACGGAACCAACCGTCGATTACGCTGCGGTCACACGTCGCAAGCCGGACGGAACATACGCGGTATGGGTCAGCGCGGTACGCATCAAGGAGGACGCCAATGACGACATTGAATAACCACAAGCCGGAACCATTGGAGTCGGCCATCCAGAACCGTCTCATCAGAATCTTGGAACAGCAAGGATGGTACGTGCAGAAAACGGAAGGACGCTCACGCAACGGATTCCCCGACGTGACCGCCGTGGACACGCTCGGCAATGTGTGGTTCATCGAACTGAAACGCACGGTAGGAAGGCCAAGCCCCGACCAATGCCGCGAACTCAAAGCGCTCGCCAAACATAATGCGAACGTCATACTCCTCTACGGCATGAAAGCCGTTGATACCCTGCTGTTCTACAGGAACTGGGTTGATTTGACGAACATGTATCGCTACATCCTTGTAGTCGATTCGGAAGGGAAAATGAGATGGACAAAAGAAATCTGACATACCGGGTCTTCCAAGACCGTGAGACATGGCTCAAAGCCCGTGAGGAAACGATAGGCGCGTCCAGTCTCGCGCATTTTATCGCCACTGGGCAACTGCCCTCCCCACCGCCGGACATTCCGGCCGTACAGTCGGCATTGCGGTTCGGAAGCATTTGGGAGCCAATGCTCGTCAAACTGTATGCGGAACACCTGCAACTCGCCATCGTCGCCAAGAACACTCCAGTAGACCGTTTGGAGAACGGACAGCTCGCATGGTATGACAACAGCTTCTACACGGACGGGCGCCTGCACGTCTCGCTTGACGCCGCATACCGCGACTATGGGGGAATCCTGCACACAGTCGAAGTGAAGACTGGAAGCAAACCATCCTACACGTTCCTCACCACCGAACAGTGCAATCAATATTCGGCTCAAGCGCAGATAGAAGCCCGCATGATGGATACGGAGTATGCGGAAATCATCTACGCGCAACGCCCCCCGTCATGGGAGACGCTGGACGCCGACTACATCACCGAACAAATCAAGAAAACGCTCGACATCACAATCGTCCCCGACGTGATGGACGCGGGCGCACTGGAAAAGTATGTGACGGAATACGAGCGTGCGGAACACCCCACGGACGCGGACAATGGCGGACAATGGCTGTTGGTCGAACTGTTGGAAGCGAAAGACCGGTACGACACGCTGAAGGAAAAACTCGCCACATGGCTGGGAGAGCACCCCGGCGAACGAGTGGCATGCGCCGGACATGTCGCAAGACTGGCGGAAACCACGCGCACCACCACCGACTACAAAGCGTATTTCAGCCAGCATCCAGCAGACCTGACCCCATTCAGGAAAACGTCCACAACAACCCGTCTCAGCGTAGTGAAGGAGAAGAAAAGTGCATGAGCTGATGATGAACTGTCTGTACCTGCTCGCCATCCTTCTGTCCATGCTTGGAATCACGGCGGCCATCCTTATCCTTTTCGGTGTGGTCAAAGGCATCATCGACCTCATCAACCATTCCGGTGGACATGATGAAGAGTAGCGTCTCCGAATGGCTTGACGGCGAAGCTTGGGCCGACATCGAGCAGATGCGCCAGCCCAAGCCGATGCCACCCGCCAGAAAAAAGAAGACCGTCACCCACTATGCCGACATGACACCCGAAAAGGCGGAGCATAAGCGGAAGCTCAAAAAGAAGTGGATGAACGAGAACCACGAGAAAATGCTCGACTATTGGGTGCAATACCGTAAACAGCATCGTGAGGAAAGCAGAGACGCATGCCGCAAGTGGCAGGAGAAATTCAAGGCAGAACATGGCGTCTGCTATCAGACTTGGCGCAGATGGCGTAAAACGCCGGAAGGCCGCGAGCGCATAGCCGCATGGGAGGCGGCACACAAGGAGGAATCATGAGGGCTTTCATTTTCGACGAAGCCGGAACAGGCAAGACGAAACGCAGCATGGACCTGCTAGACGACGCGGAGCATATTCTCGTCATCTGTCCGGCAAGCGTCGTGAAGACCGCGTGGCTGCCGCAAATCAGCCAATGGTCGCACGGCAAGGCGTTGACCATCGAAGACTACCGCAAGCATGGCTGGTCGGAAGACTACCGTTTCCTCGTGGTGTCCTACAACATGGCCGCCAAGCTGGGCGAAGTGCCGGACGGTTTCAGTCTCATCGTGGATGAAAGCCATATGGTGAAGAATCCTAGGAGTGGACGTTCCAAAGTCGTGAAGGGCATCAGTGACCTTGCCAAGGACGTGCTGATGTTGACTGGCACGCCCGCTCCGAAGGATTTGGAAGACCTGTACGGGCAGACCGTGGTCATGTATCCGCACGCCAATGACAGGATGGCCCTATTAGGCGATTCTTGGCGCACTCTAGGGGCTTTCAGGATGCGATACGGTAAACCATACACGATGAGCGTGCAAGGGCGCACAGTGGTCAAATACACGTATTCCAAGCCCATGGTAGAGGAAGTGTGCCGACAACTGCAAAAGCTCGTACTGGACATCCGACGCGGCGGCAACCCGCTGCCGCAAGTCGAATGGCTCCCATCGCCGAAAACCGAACAGGAGGACATGGCGTTCGAACAGTGGACGAACACCCACCAATTGGCCGAAGACGTGTACGCGGCAAGCGCGAGCGCCGCAGCCGTCAAACTCGCCCAACTCGACGACGGCTTCGCCTACAAGACCGAAGACCGTGGAGAATCCTACTGGTTCGGCGTGTCCAAAATCAAAACGGTATACGATGAAGCCAAGAGACGCGAAGACCAGACGCCACTGCTCGTATGGACGCGGTTCAAAGCGGTGAGAGACGAAATCTACCGTACTTGGACGTCATGCACCGATGCGAAGACATTCCTCGCCATGGACGCTCAAGAACGCGGAAAGTATCGGCTCATAGTCGCCAACCCGCAATCCATGGGAACCGGCGTGGACGGCCTACAGCGTCTCATGAAAGACCAGATATGGCTCGACCTCCCATGGACATACGCCGACTGGGAGCAGGCCAACAGGAGACTGGTACGACGTGGCAGTCCCTATCAGGGACGGCAGCGCATACTCGTGCCGGACACGCCATGGAACCGCAAGGTCATGGACGTGATAGAAGGAAGGAAAACACTAGATGACATCATCAAAGAGAAACAATTGGGATGAGGTGATGGAAGACGTGAACAAGGCGATTCCCGCCAACAATCACGGATTGAAAGGCCCGAGCGACATAATCCTCGACCCACCGGAGCCGCCGACCGTGAAAAACGCGCTCGAAAACATTGAGCCAAGCATCTACACACGCATCGCCGACAACCTCTACCATGTGGAAAACATGCTCAACGGGGAGAAGGCCGAAGAATACGGCAATCCACGCATCATGTTCCAGAACATTTCCAAACGATGGTTCGACTGCGACGATGCGGAAGTTGACGTCGCAATCATGATGGCCGAACTGAAAATCGAACGCATCAAATACGACCACAACAAGGAAGACTCATACATGGATGCCATCGCCTACCTCGCAATGGCGCTCGCGTTCATGCAGGAAAGGAAGAACAATGACTAGTGGCAACCGCAATGTGACGCGACTAACAGTAGGTCGCGAGGAGTGGCGGAAGATAGAATCCGAGGAGACAAGCTTCATCCTCCGCGAAACCCAATCGCCATACGAAACTGTGGCCTTCGTATTCTCCGACGCCCCCACCGGAATTCACGTCGGCAACGCCATCGTCATCTCGGAAACCCCGTTCGGCGACTATGAGGCCAGCCCTTGGACATGGAGCATGTTCGCCAAGCTGACCGACATGACAGTGCAGGAACTCAAAGAACGGTTCCCAGCAGAAGCGAAGATGGAAAACCCATCCGCATGCGCAATGTACCTGTATGAAATCAAACCGATAAGCGACGAGGAACTGTTGCAGCGCCTTTGCGACGAGTAAGGAGAAAGAAAATGCTGAACGACATCACCATCGAACAGTGCGTGGACCATCAGGACCTCATCCTGCCATACACGGAAAAACAGTTGAACCCCAACTCGTATGACGTGACCTTGCAGGACACCATCATCACCTACGCCAAGGATATGAAAGACGGTTACGCGGACGGCGGCGACCACACGCTACACGGCGTCCACATCGAAACCGTCAGAATCGACGGACACTACATGCTACAGCCCGGACAGTTCGTCCTAGGCGCCACCGTAGAGAAAATCAGCCTCCCGGACAACATGATGGCACGATTCGACGGAAAAAGCAGCCTTGGCCGACTCGGACTCTGCACGCACGTGACCGCAGGATTCATCGACGCAGGATTCATCGGCACCATCACCGTCGAACTGAAGAACGAGAACAGTTTCCCCATCATGCTGACGCCCGGCATGCGAATCGGACAGGTGTCATTCGAATACTTGAACGCCGCCTCGATGAAACCCTACGGCATGGTCGGCCACTATCAGCATCAGAAGGCTCCGCAGCCAGCGGTGGAGGTCTAATATGAAATCACACAAACAATGCCTCGCCTGCGGTCGAGATATGACGTTAGAGGAATGGTATCCGAAAATGCTGTGCGAAACCTGCAAGCAGGAAATCGACTCGGCGTTCACGGACGAAGACAGGCAGGAAGGATTGGAGTATCCCGATGAGTGTTATTAGAGGACTAGCCCACCTCGACCCGAAGCTATGCAAGCATTGCCTAAAAAAACTCACCACGAAAGAAATGTACCTGCTCAACGGATACTGTACGAAATGTTGGAGGCTGCGCGGTGGCGATTGAGTAAGAAAAGCGAGAAGTTCTGATATGGAAATCCTGAAACTCATCATCTGCACCACCATCCTGCTTGGACTCGTCGCGGCCATAATGTTGGTTTGCAATGCATGGAGCGACCGCATCTTCACCGCATATGTGGCTGTAGCTGCCCTAGCGATAGTGGCTTGCATATGGTTGTATGACTAAAAAGAGAAGCCCCCGCATGAACCGTGCGGGGGCTGGGGAGAAACCAAAGGAGGGCTGCTGGAAAAACTTCCAACAGCCCTCATTGTATCAGACTAACGACACATTGTCAAATACCATTCGCTGCCGGAATCAGTGCCGATTGCGACATACCTCGGCTGCTCCGAAGAAGCGCCGATATAACGACCCCACAGGAAGCCGTCGGCATAAGCGCCCCAACCATCCAACACGACCTTCTGGCCGCGGTCGTAACTGGCGACAACCTGCCCTTTCAGAGACGGTTCGGTACGCACGTTCAACGCATCGACCGCAACCTCATACGTGGTGGCAACCACGGTCGGAGCCGGGGAAACCACCGGCGCCGGAGCCGGATTCACCGGAGTGTTCGCACCCACGCCAGCATACTTGTCCCAAGCGGCCTTATCGCCAGCGAAATAGTTCAAATCAAGCGAACCGGCATAGCCGCCGATATGGCCGTTGGACGTGTACTGGCGCATCGGATACGCCACATAAGACCAAATCGACTCGGCATCCTGCCAGCCGACCGCATCCATGGAAGCATAGCACGCCTCCCAAATACCACAATCATGCTTGGTGCAAATGTCCTTGATGAACGGGATTTCGGAACGCTGCGCATATACGAGCGGTTTCACGCCGGTCAGTCGAATATACTGGTAGAGAAATTCATCCAAATAGGCCCGATTGCCCCAAGCGGCGTTATCGTCCGCCTCCCAGTCAACGCACGGCACGAACTTGCCAAGATAACCCTTGGTGTTTCCGGCGAAGAAATACGCTTCCTCCGAAGCGCCCACGCCACGAATGTAATGCATATATCCGACCGCCATGCCACGCTTGGCAGCGGCCTGAATCTTCGCATCCGCACCAGTCCACACGGACTCGACCAAACCATTGTCCGTCGTTAGCTCGCCAGCACCCCAAGTACACTGGACTACCACGCCATCGGCGTCAATCTTGGAAACGTCAACATCAGCCTTCCAATTGCTGATATCCACAAACCTCATTATTCGGAAACCTCCGTTTCATTGCCTGCAATATGCCTGCCCGTTACCAGACTCTTGGATGGAGTGGCGAGCGAAGCCGGACTGATGGCATCCGTCTTGCCGGAGGACGCCACGCACGTCAGCACGCTGGCGATGGCCGCAACCAAGGCGATACCGCAGACGTTCAGCCAATCGACCTGGAACAGGCCGACGCCGCCAACCACGCCAGCCGACAATGCCGCCTGACATGCGGTGCGGATTGCACGCTCTAACGTGTCAACCCAAAAATCCCTAGTGAACAACATTCTGCTCCTTACTGTTGTCGCTTTCCAACGGTTCTATTGTACTCCTTAGCCCGTCGGGAAGTCTTGGCTTTGGATACTGCTTCAGAAACTCTGGGTCGAGAACGTTGCAGAGTTCGGCCAACCAATGTCCTATCGCCCGAATGTAGGAGGTTTTCAAATCGTCCTGATAGCGTAGCTGGTCGCGTTCCTGAATGAATTCGGCCAGTTTTTCGTCCTGCCGGTCGATTTCCCGCTGCATGTTCAATTGGGCTTCCGAGAGTCGCCTGTAGGCTTCGCTCAGGTCGCCGCGTCTGTTTTGTACCCAAGTGACCGCTGCGACCACGATGGCGCATAATCCGGTCACTAGGGCGACGATGATGTCAGTGCTCATATGGCACTATTCTAGCCGATGGTTGCGATTATGTCAGAAAACCAGTGGTTACGCCAGCTGACATGAGAAACTGCCGGAAACCCAATCGTTTTTACGGAATTGGTGAGATGCGGTTAATCGTATATTAATATCACCATTGATGATTTGCAACAGCACGCCACCAATCGATGTCGGGAAGTGAGTGTCTATGGGCACCATTTTCAGATAGTCTGGAAACTTCATGACTTTACTGCTATCCCAAGGCTTGCCGTCAAGCCAATCGCCAGCACGATTCATCCAGAAGAACCCGTTCGCAATGCCATCGTGGACGGTGCCGCGAATTTGTACGATGTTCCAGCCATTAGTGTTCTTGTTGGTAAGGTTGTTCTCCGTGAAGAGTCCTTCGAACAGCCACTTATCGCCTTTTCTGACATAATCGTTACCGTCGCCCACGTTATGCAGCAGCGTACCGTCTGGCACGCCGGTCAGAGCGTCACGCTGGGCGGAAGTCTGCACTCTCAGCATGCCGCCCTTCATCGCGGCACCAATATACGTCTGCGTGATGACAACGCCAGCGGCGGCCGTATTCGACACGCCAGCAGGAAGCAGCACCTGCGCCAAAGCCAAAGCGCCATCCGGAACAGCCGGCGCGACCGGCACGGCGGCGGCCGTGCCATTCACCACGCCGAACGTCGGAACGTCCGAACTATCCGACATCGGCGAGCGCGTCTCATTCTGCTTCACATACACGACGTCGATACGCGAATTAGCGGACGGGGCCGCAGCCAGCGGCACGTTCACGTTTCCGTCGTTCTGGATAAGCAGCGCGCCGTAACGGTTCAGCACCGCATTGAACGGATGCACCGTCACACTCATAGAATCGCCGCGACCCGTCACGAGGTTATCCTGCGAACGGTCGAGAATACCGGCGATGGGCATCATCGTGTTCTTGTCGCAGACGAACAGGCCGCTCATGTCGCGTCGCGCATCCAAGAACGACGCCTTGCCGGACACTGCGAACAGACTATTCCTCAATGCCATTATCAATCTTTCCTTCCAACGCTTTCAAACGTTCCTCAAGCCGGTCGATACGGTCATGGGCAAGATGGGCTTCATGTATCGCCCAAACGCCCAGCATCGGATAGTTGATGCCGACAGGCTCGTAGTCATCATTATACTCAACGAACTGCCCCAAACCGTTATCGTCCAACTCTTCGGCAATCATGCCGACATGGATTGTCGCGCTGTCGCCGTTCCGGTTCACATCGTCGATGAAACGGTAGAGCGTCCAATCCACGGCGCGCATCTGCTCCAACGTGATGTCCGGCTTGAGGAAATCCTGTTTAACCTTGCGGCTGGACTGCGACGTACCCATCGTGCCGTCAGACAACGCCCACACGGCACGCCATGGGCCGACCGTGAACAGGTTATTGTACGCGTTGGTCGTATTCGTGCCGCCACGGCCGGTAGACAACACACCCCAATTCCACGTGTTGCACTTCTGGTCGATGGTCGCGCGGTCATACGAGTTCCTGTTGATGGATGCCGCGACCGTCTGGTCGATGTTAGCGCTGATGTCCAACACTTTCTGAATCGCCTGAGTTAACTGCGAGCCGGAGGGCTTCTCCAATTCGCGCAACCGGCGACCATACTCGTTCAGGGTGGCTACGAGCTTGTTGGTCGCTTGGGCCGGATTCTTCACGTCGAGAACATCATCGGCGTTCAATGGGGTGCCGTCCGCCGACTCGCCTTGATGCACTACGATTTCCATTATTCCACCGTCACTTTCACACCGTCGAACACGTCGCCAAGGGTGAACGTAATCCAATTCGAGCTTTCATCGGCTTTGATGCCGGTGATGCGCCGCGTATGCGCGCCATCCACATAATACCAGTCGCCCTTAGTAGTGAACCTGATATAGTCGCCGACCGTATAGTTGGCGAGCGTCTGATTCACGGAATGCAGGTATCCACGATGCACTTTCGCCTCAGTGGACGATACCGGCTGCCAGTAGACGGCTGCCGCCTCGTTCGCATACGCCTGAAGCGTGTTCTGCTGTTTAACGGTCGAATGACTGGAATCCACGCTCTCCCAAATCGGCGCTCCCGCTTTTTCCAGAATGTCCGTGTAGGCCGACACGACGAGCGTCCTATCATCCGATTTGCCGGATGTGAACCATTGCAATGAGGCGAGCTTGTCGCCATCATCCGTGGCAGACAGGGACGCGATGCCCGGCTGCATGGCGGACGTGCTAAAATAGTGGATTTCGCCACCAAGCAGCGGATGGCCGGTCTTCATATGCCACTCGTACCCTAATCCATCAGCTGTGCGCGTCGGGAAGAATCCGATGTCGCAACCGTTCTGATAGTTCGTGATGTTCGTCAACACCTCGCCGACATAGTTGAGGTCAACCGCCTGATAGTTCGCTTCGGACTTGCCGGTTTCAGCAGCCTCCAACACGACAGGCACCCGACTGTTCGGCCAGCTCATAGCCTGTTCGACGAGATTGCGTGCGACCGTGTTCCATGTGACATTCTTGTATGACGTGTCGTATTGAGTGTCTGGCGAACCGTCAGACTTGATGAGGCTTTTCCCCATCGCCTTCGCCGGAAGAATCGTCCTATGGTCAAAATACGTCCACATACCTGAAGCGACCAATGTGAGGATACCCGAATCGGCGTCATAGTCACGGCGCATGAGCACTCCGCCGACCGTCAGCCCATCATCTTCAGCGACCATGACGGTCTTGCCGATGGCCGCGGTGTTCCTCAAATCCAACAGTCGCGCATCGTTCGCAATATATTGGACGCGCGTGTCGCCGGACGAGGCGTAGATGGGCACTTTGACGGTGAGCGAATCAGTATCGTTCAGTTTCATCTCCCATTCGGCGGAAGTGTGCGGCAACGGGATGATGCGGCGACCGGTCAGCAGGTCTGCGAGATAGACTTTCACCGCCAAGCCTCCTTCCATTCGACCGTCATCGTCGGCTCGCCAGACTGCACGCCCAACGGCGTGAACTGTATCGTCGCATCACCCGAAGGACGGAACCAGTTCTCTTCCGTGAGGAACATGCTCAAATCAGACTGGTTCTGGAACAGCACACGCTCATCGTCGAAATCGAACACCATCGTCTCGTCGGGGTTGATTTGACGATGAAATTCGACCGCTTCGCCGGTTTCGACGCAGTGGATGCGCACGCCTTCGGATAGTCCGCCTCTGATTTTCACGACAAGATGCGTCGGAGCGAAACCGCTTCCGGTGATGGCGACACGTCCCGGATTGCCGACCTCGCCTTCCGACAATGGGTCAAGCAGCGGGTCGAGGATGCCTTCGCCGTCTGTCGGCACGCCGACCGTCTGCGAACGCAATGGCCCATACAAATATGGGGATGGCGCAAGCAGTCCAATCTGGAACGCGGCCTTCCCACGATACCGGTATTCGTCCACGGTCATCGACCTGAGTTCCGCATCACATGACAACGTGATGCCATTGCCCTTCTGCACGGTGACGGGAACCAAACGTCCGGCCATGCCGCGGAGACGGCGCATCATCTCGTCGGTGTCTTCGACCGTACTGGTCGCATAGTATCCGTTGATGGTGATGGTGCGCCCATCATAATACGTCGTGCCGGGAATGGCGTTGCCGTCAGCCCTAGCCCAAGAATCCTGTTCGGTCTTGGCTGACGGCAAATCGTCGAAACCGCTCATGGACACCAGTGTGAACTCGTGTCCGGCGTCGCCGTAAAGCGTGATGTCACCCACGGTGACGGTTATCGTGCTCAAGGTCTGACACTTCCAATCATCTCATTGTTCAAAGCGTATCCGAATCGGCGGGCCACGAGTTCCACGTCACTCAACGGGCTTGCAACCACATTGTCGATGTGGACGCCGCCAGCATACCGCTGGTCGCCAGCCGACACCATTCCAGTATAGTCTTTAAGCCGTGGCGCCGACACCATGCCCAGATTGGCCGCGTCAATCTGGTCGAAATCCAAGGAGCCGAGCACGCTATCGACCTGACCGCGTACGAACGCGCCTTGGGCGCCGATGGCCTTGCCGAAGTCGCGCATAAGATGCTCGCCGGACACGCTGGTATAGCCGGAGCCGGAGAACGGGCCGACCTTAGCGGGAGAGAACGGGAAGAAGTCTCGAACCTTCTGCAACGCGCCCTTCACCGCGCCTTTCACGCTTTCGACTGCGTTGAGAATACCCTGTTTGAAACCGTTCATCAACGCGGCGCCGGAATCGACCAGCCACGAGCCGGCACCGGCGAACAGGCCAATGATTTGGCCCGGAATGCCTCTGATGTAGCCGAGAATACGGCCACCCAATCCGGCGAACGGTCGGGCGATGTTTGCGATAATCGCAGGGACAGCGAGCGCGACGGCCATGAAAATGCGTGGGAAGTTCGCTGCGATGCTGGTCGCAACGCTGGTAAAAGCGTTAATCAGTGTCGGCAGACTGTTGACGATGCCGGTCGCCAAACCACCGATAATTGCCGGCAGCTGGTTGATGATGGCGACGGCGATGCCCGGCAATGCTGCGGCCAATGAGGTTATCACGCTGGTGAGAGCGGACATCAACGCCGGAATCAGCGTCGGCAACGCGGTTGCGATGCTCTGTCCGATGGACGGGAGCGCGGCCACAACGGTGGCGCCCAACGTCTGAAGTCCAGAAGCCAAGGACGCGCCGAATCCGCTGATGAACCCGGCGATAGCCGCGCTATTGTCGCTTATGGCGCTGAACGCGACCTGAACGCCGGTAATCAACGCCTGACCAAGCGAGGTCATAAGCGACGGAATCTGTCCGGCGAGTGTGGCGAACAGGCTGCCGAACGCTTCCAGCATCGGCTGGCCGTACGTGGCGATGAAGCCGGGCAGCTGGTCGAACACGTCGGAGAACGCTTGGGTGATTTGCGGCAGTATCGTCATCAACGCGGGTGCGAGCGTCTGTCCAACGCTCATGAGCGCGTTGGCGATGCCCGGCAGTGCGGCCGTGATGCTCGCCACCATCTGCGGGAGAGCGGACGCGAACGCGCTCGCCATGGCGGGCAGTTTCGGCTGAATGCCGGTAAGCGTGTTGTCGAGGCTTTTCTGCCATTCGTCGAACTTGCCGACCATCTGGGACGGGTCGAGTTTGAACAGTGTCTGGAATCCGGCGGTCAGGCCGGTGAATATTGCGCCGGTCACGCCCAACTGGGATGCGATGCCGCCAATCTTGCCGATTGCCGCGCCGACTCCATTCACGGCCGCGCCGAATCCCTTCAACGCGCCGGAAGACACCTTCAACGCGGCGGAGCCTATGGTAGCGAAGGCTACCTTTCCGGCGGACGCCAACGGGCTGAACCGTCCGGCAAGACGCGACACGGCGCCGCCGACCGTGGCCGAGAGTCCGGCGCTCACAGTCTTAGCTGCGGACGTCAACGGCGCGAACGGATTCTGCCCTTTGAACGAGCCGAAAATCTTTTCAGCAAGACCGTCGAACGGCTCAGACAACGTGGACGCCGCTTCGGAGCCAAACGACTTGAGCGCGCCCTTGACAGTGGAAAGCCCATTGCCCACCACAGACCCGAGCTTGGACATGGTGTTGCTGATGGCGGTCGTGTCCAGCATTTCACCGAACGCCGTCTTGAACTCGGACGCCCAGCCCTTCACGTTCTCGACCATGGAGAGCGCGCCGGATTCGACGGCGGCACGCATGGCTTCCATCTTCGTTTTGACGGATGCTGCGGCGTTTGAGAATGCTTCGGTGAGAATCTCCTTGACCGGCGCCCACTGCTGCGCCGTGTTCGCGGCATAGTTGGACAATCCGGCCTTCAGGTTGCCGAACGTCCGCATGATGCTGTCGGACGCGGACACGGCGGAACCGACCAATGGGAGGAACATGTCTGGAATGTTCAGGCCGGTGAGGTCTTTGAACTCGCGTCCGACCTGCACGAGCTTGTCACGGTAGATGTCCGCGCTCTGTCCGGCCGTGTCCAATGAACGGTAGATGCCGGAATCCACTACGATGGTGTCGGCGGCGGCGCGAATGTCATGGAACGCTTGGATGAGGGATGGGGCCTTCTTCCGCGCGGCGGCATCCACTTCGGTGTTGAGGGTTTCGAACGCTTTGAGGAACGCTTCGGGAAGCGCTTCCGCATCGGCTCCCATCGCGTTCAAACCGGTTTGGAGCAGCTTCACATTCTCGGACGCCTGTCCCACACCATTGCGCAGGTTGGTTGCGGCCTGCTGGATGAGTTCGAAGCCTTCAGCGCCTTTCTCACCGAAGCTGAACGCGTACGTCCCCAAGTCTTCGAACGCGACATTGAACTTGCCGAGCGCGTTCTGCGCTTTAGTTGATTCGGACAGCGTTTTCGACATTGCGTCGGCTATGGACGCGAGCTTGTCGATGACCGCGGACGATGCGGACACAGCCGCTCCGAACACGTCAGTGAAGCTGGAACCAAGCCTGACGAGCGTGCCCTTCACGCCGACCAGCGCACGGCCGATGAACGGGATGCGAGATGCGAACCGGTCGTTAGTGGCGACCATGAGGGAGAACGCGGTGGCGCCGACTACACCCACCGTGTTCAGCATATCAGCCAAGGAGGATAGCAGGTTGACGTTCTGCGAGTTCAGGCTGATGAGGTTAGTCAACGGGGCGAGGAACTGTTCGACATGCTGCACGTTGAACGCATTGTTGACGGCTGGCGCAAGCTGGTTGACGAACGTCGTCGCCAACTTAGCGGCCGCGTTCGACAATGGCACGAATCCTGCGAGCATTTCGCCGAACGTGTCCGTCATGCCTGAACTGGAAATGGCGGTCAACGCCTTGCCGAGGTTAGTAGACAATGCGGTGGAGGCTTCCGCAGACCTTGCGCCGATCGTGTTCTTGATGCTGTTCCATGCGCGGTCTGCCGTAACGGGCATGGCGTAGAACTGCTTTTCGATGGCGTCGGCGTTCTCAAGCACCGTATCATACAGGTCTTGACCGCTAATGGAGCCTTCCTTGCCCAACTGTTTCAGGTCGCCTACGGAAGCGTTGAGATGCTTGGCGAGCATTCGCGCGATTTGCGGCGAGTTCTCCATGATGGAATTCAACTCATCGCCGTTGACGATGCCCTTACCCAATGCTTGGGTAATCTGCCGCATGGCACTGGACGCTTCCTGAGCGGACGCGCCGGTGCTGACCATGTTCATGTCGAGCAGTTTGGTGAATTTCGCCGCGTCACCGTAATTGGTCACGACTTCCGGCGCGAGCGTGCGCAGTCGGGATGCCGACTGGATGAAATCGTCAGTGGTGACGCCGACCTCGTTCGCGTATTTCAGCGACATTTCGAGCGAGCTCATGTAGTCTCCGGTGGTGCCTACCGCGTTCTTCAGCATGGCGGTGGTTCGACCCCACTGGTTGCCCATTTCGATGATGTCGGACGTGACGTTTTTGACGGCCTTGCCGACCGATGCCACAGCGGCGATGGCGGCGGCTGCATTCAGATACTTGTTGAGGTCGAGGTTCGCGAATCCGCTGCCGAAAGCGTTGGCGGAACGCCGTCCACTGGAACTAAATGATGCGAACACGCTGTTGAGCGCGTTTTTCACGCCGCCTTGCAGGTTGAGGCTCTTGTTGAACGAGCCGGAGAACAGTCTGGACATGCCCAAGCCGTTCGAAGTGAAGAGTCGGCTTGTGCCGGATGCCAGTTTGGGTTGGATGGCGGGGGTGAGCACCGCGCCCTTGCTTGCTTTGACAAGTGCGGACTGCAAGCCTTCCAACGATGGAAGTACTTGTATCCATGCGGTTGCGATGCTGCCCTTTGCCATCTATTGTTCCTTTCGGTGAAGACCCAACGCCTTGTCGATGTCTTCAGTGTTCATCGAATCGAGTTCGTAATCATCCTCCTTCTTGGTGTTCTTCCGGTTTTCCGGCAATACGCTTTTCGGTTTCCGTCCCTTGCCGGAGTAGGGGGCGAGCGTTGACTGTTGGATGATGTCCAAGAGTCGTGCCGTCGCTCCGAACGTGCCTATGAGTTTCGCCCGTTCCAATATGGAGTATTGTCGTGGGCTACCGTATTGGCTTGCGAAATCAGCCAAGATTTGACTGTCCCACTTGTCCGGATTTATCGCATAGGTCAGTCTTTCGACCGTGATTCCGTAATTGTCGGTAATTTTCCCGACAAGTATTCCCATGCGTCGATGATGTCATCGTCAACCGCGTTCATAAGCTGCTCGTACTTGGTTTCGGTCAGTACGCCCTGCATGAGCTTGTCGATGAGCCATACGGTTTCCACGCTGTCTTCCATGCTGTCGCTGTGGATGGCCTGCTGGAATTTGCGGTTGCGGAGGAGTTTCGCGTAGGCGTCGCCCCAATTGTCGTTGAAGTCTTCGATGGTGATGGTGGGCTTGCGTTTTGCCATTAGGTTTCCTTTCGTTGTCTTTCTATATAAGGATACCCCGCGCCGTGGTCGGCGTGGGGTATGTTGGTCACGGACTGACGAGACTGAGCGAGTCGAAGCCTACACGGCTCCCGACACCAGCCCCGGT
>ULNX01030727.1_pt1 | contig 15608 bp, 16 predicted proteins | sample 1952061 | NCBI WGS metagenome assembly ULNX01 (sample SAMEA4835588, study PRJEB28245) | human gut metagenome | biome: gut microbiome; material: fecal sample | place: Denmark | collected 2008 | reverse complement strand
CCGGTAATTTCCTTTTCCTTGCGGATATCATCATTAAACTTTTTGATGATTTCCTCATCACTCCACTCACTATAATCAATTTCATCCTCAGAGCTGGGCTCTCCCTGCATAATCAGCACAGCTGCCCTGCCCTTATTAATACGCTTTGCCAGCTTAACCTCGTCCTCACTGCTAATCAGCGTAAAATTGCCAATCTCCTTCAGGTACATTCTAATCGGGTCATCGGTATAAGTGCTCACAATGCCCTCATCCGAATAATAGCCCAAGCCATCAGCGTCAGCCTCTTCTTCCTCCTCATGGTGCTCCTCAGCCTCACGATAATCGTCCAAGGCGACCTCGTCCTCCAGCATCACCTCGGTATCGGGCTCGTCCGTAGGCAGCAGCATGCTGTTGAGGTCCTCTGCTGTTGGCTCATCCTCTGGCAATTTATCCACCAATTCAATATGCGCCTTATTAATAGCCTGCATCACCTTTTCGTAATCCTTGGGCGAAAAATCAGCCAAAGTGGCTATCATATCGGTAACATCAGCAAAGCAAAGCTTATTGTTTTGCTGCTTGCCTTTTTCTAGCAGCGCTTTAACATGGTCATCATTTAGCTTAACCTTTTTGCTATCAGCCGTAATAATCTCCCCCCGTAATCAGCTTAACTATCTGTAGTTATTTATTATACCAGATTTTTGTACATTCTACAAACACTCTAATCACGCTTATACTTTTTTCTTGATATCCAAGTATAAAATTTCTCCCTTTTGCGGGCCAAGCGCTGCTCCGTCATTTTCTTATTAACGACCTTTAACGCCTGCACCATTTCTTCCCACGTTGCTTCTTTAAAAGCAGTGCTGCGACTGGGCAGCACGCTGATAAATTTTTCGCTCCCGTACTGCTTGACGCTCACCCTTAGCGGCGTGCCGCTGGGCAAATTGCGCACAGCCTTATTGGCATAGCTTGCCATGAGCGCAGCCGCCTGCTCCAGCACAGCGCCTTCCCAGGGCTTATCACTGCGCCCCACAGCCAAGGGCCCCATGTCATCGGCCAGCTCCATCACCACATCACTGGGCCTAGCGCAACGCTCCAAAAGCTCGGCCTGCTCGCTGGTTTTATTAATCGCCAAAATATACCCATCATTATAAAAGAATCTGCCCGCCTTAGCCAACAAAAAATCCTCGTTTGCAGGCTGCTCAAATTGGCTAAAAATAGCCCAAATGCGCGCACTGCTCTTGCGCTCGGTAAGAATGCAGCCACCGCCGGAGCTAGGAATTTCGCTAAAGCCATAGGCTTGCGCCAGCTGCAGCTGGTCCGCACGCCCACGCCCGTAAATACCCAAAAGCTTATTGCGGTCCACTAGGCCGTTTAGCTCCACCTCGGTGGGCTCCAGCTTTAACGCGGAAAGCGGGCGCAGCAAAACGCCCTTAGTTTTGGATTCGCGGTGCACAATATTCAGCGCATCCGGCCTTTGGCTCATGGGCCGTTGCCACAAAACCTCGCCGGAGATGATAAACTTGGCGTTGATGCCCTCCATAACCTCCCTCGCCTTAGTGGCCATCAGGGTGTGGCAGTCCGTGCACGGGTTCAAGCAGGAGCCAAAGCCATTTTTAGGGCCATTTTTGATAAGAGCGAGCATTTCCTGGGAAATATCCACCGACTGCACATCGATACCATAAAGCTGCTTCCATTTGGCAACATTAGCTGCTTCGCCAAAAAAGGGCGAGCAAAAGTGCAGCCCCAAAACCCGCAGGCCCTGATCCATAACCACGCGCATGGCTAAAATGCTGTCCAGTCCGCCGCTAAACAGCGCCACCGCATCATATTTATCCCTCAAATCCGCTTTATTCTTTACTTTCTCTACGCTATTACTCATTTCCTGCATCACTCTCTAAGCTATTAATTCTTTCTCTTACATATTACTTACTGCCACTATACTATTATGCATTTTCTATATTGGTATCACTTTCTCTAAGCTAAAGCTTAACTCTTGTATGGCTACCCTATATTTTCTGTATCGACAGTTACATATCTTAATTATACTCTTCCCTGACGCGTATCACAATTCTTTTTTATAATTATCACATGCCAAAATGCCCCACAGCAGCTTTGTTCTTGGGCTACTGCGGAGCATAAAAAAAGACCAGGCTTCATGAGCAGCCTAGCCATCCGTCTCAAATTATTTACTCAGGGAACGTTTCACAATCTCGCGGTTGAGCTCCTGCAAGGTAGGTCTTTTAGGCCATTCCTGAGCAGTCATTTTCTTTTGCATATAGGCATCTACTCCTTTCTTTATATAATCATATTTTTCCAAGTGGTTACCCTATTATAAGCAATAGGAACTGCTTTGTCCAGCCCCTAGGTGATGATTTTACATATTTATTACTATTGTGACGTAAAGAAGATGATTTTACACGCTTATTACTATTGTGGCGTATAGAAGTCGAAAGCTCTTGTTATGATTCCCGCCAGTTTTCAAAGTAAATTTAAACAATTTGCGTATCCTTTTTGCGTATCCTTTTCTCAAAAAGTTTTGGCAACAAACAGCGCCCCGGTGTAGAGAGAGATGTGATTACAATAACCATATCCTTCGCCGCACGAGGGCGCTTAGTACTTACCCACACTAGGGCACAAAGTAGTTACCCGTAATGAGGTGCTATTTTACTTGTGCGCCGTCATTGCACAATCGGTTCGATTTACACTCCTGTAACGAAGCGTTACCAAAAACAGAAGTTCGAAATTAACTTTTGTGCGCATTCTTACCATACACAGCCACGCTCTCAGCAGCTTTTAAGCCCAAGGATTCACCAACCGTCGGATACTTAATTACCTTATGATGTAATCTTCTTTCGATATAATCACTCAGAGCCTTATCAGTGCAATAAACATAGCAGCCCTTCATTCCTCTAGTCATAAGTGTGCGATAAGTATTCTTAATAATCTCTTCAGCCCTTGCCAAAGCTTCTTCCCTATTTTCTTTATAAAGCGACTTTAAACCTTTAATTGATTGGTCTGTAGAAGCTCTCTTAGTAAAATCGGTGACCACATGCCCATTTTCATAGCGCAAATCATCACCAATAATTACGCCCACATAGTCAAACTCAAGGCCTTGCGTAGTATGAATGCACCCAGCCTCATTGACAGAGGTTTCACTAATTGCAAAGGCTTTGCCATCGGACAAGTTCCAGCTAATCCCAAAATCGCCTATACGAATATCATGATAGTTGGTATTATTTCTGCCCTCTTTAGGCCAGTTCCAACAATAACCAGCCAAAATTCTCGCCTTATTAGCATCTTTATTCTTCTCTAGAATCTTTTCGCGTAATTGTTGCGGAGAGTCACAAACAACAAAATCATAGTCAATACCATCTAAATCATAATTTGCCGTTTGCCTTATTTCCAATAAATTATCCAGCCATGCTAAATAGCCATTAGAGCCATTGCATCTAAATTGAGAAACCAGCTCCATTTTAGTTACCTCTGAATGCTCCATCTGTGCATACTTTTCAATAGCAGCAACAGAGCCAATATCATCCATGGTAACACGTTGGCTTTCATCAATAAAGAAGACCGAGCAAGCAGCAGCATGGATAAGCTCCTTTATCTGATTTTCACCCTTATTATGGAACATACCTGACTTCGCCGCTAATCTATGGGCTTCATCCACCAGCACAGTATGAATCATATTCACAGGCGTTTCGGTATAAGAGCCAGAGCCCTTAAACATGTTATCTACACTACTTTTCTTTAGTTTTCCCTTAAGCTTAGTAGCATACACTTGACGTGGAGCACTGTTTTTGGATACATATTGTACAACCTGATTACTTTTCGTTAATGCAGCAAGCAAATTTATAGCAATAACACTTTTCCCGGTGCCAGGACCACCCTGACAGATGATGGTTCTTTTCTTATGATCCTTTTGACAAGCTTTAGCCTGTTTCAAAATTTCATCATGTACCGCTTTTTGTTCATCGATCATAATAAATTCTTGATTGCCCTTTAACATTGAAGATATTGCATCCTGCAAGCTTTTTGAAGGTCTAATTTTACCATGATCTACTTCATATAAAAGCTCTTTATTATCACCATATTTTACAAAGGACTTGATGAATGTGCGCAAAGCATTAACCTGTCCCATAGTGAAGGCAGGCGCCTCTTTAGTATAGGCTTCATATTGTGGATCATCTAACGGATCAGGCTCGTTTCTAAAATAATTATGCAAAAATGCACATGGTTTTAAATCAATATTCTTGTCTTGTACCGTAGCATTATAATCCGCAATTAATTGAGCATATGACCAAGCTTGATACGAAGGATGAACTACCCTGCGCATTGCGCCGCCGGTAAAGGTTTCCACTAAAGCGTCAGAGCCATCCACCTTTTTAAGCTCACTCCACTGCTTTAGCTCAATAATTACCATTCCAGGAGCATGATTCTTATTGTAGCCCGAAATCATGAAGTCTACTCGCTTTGCCGTTTGGGGAATGTTGTATTCTATAGCAATACCAGCATTTTGGGGAATTAAAGTATCCGTCAACACCTTATACATGTAATTCAATGAATTATTCCACGCTTGAAATTCACTTTTAGAAACATGCAGACCCATTCTGTGTCTGATATTTCTTTCAATTTCCATTGCGATGGTATCGTTCTCTACGCTATGAAGAAAATCGCTCTTTAATCCATCATAAACAATCATCTTAATCGCTCCAAACTAAAAATCAGTATACTTTTTGGCATTGCCATAGGCTTTAGCAACGGGATACTTTTTGTCATTCTCATCTAACTTATGCTTTACAATCTCATCTATGGGTAGCCCTAAATCATTAGCCATTAAAAAGCTATAGATTAATACATCTGCCAATTCCTCTTTAACCTTATCAATTTTAGTATCAACTGATAAATCCTGCCCAGACCATTGGAATACTTCCAGTAATTCTGCGGCTTCAACCGATATGGAGATTGCTAAATCCTTTGGGTTATGAAACTGCTTCCAATCTCTGGCGTCCCTAAATGCAACAATCTTTTCCTGAAGCGCTTTAATAGAATCACCCACAATACTCTCTCCCTTCAATGGCACTTATTGCTTTAATTATACGCTCACATAGTAAGCATCACAATCTTTTTTATTCCAGATAATATGTAAAAGCAGGCATTGCCTTCTTACAGCGCTCTTCAAAGCCTACTTGAGCCTTTTTGTATAATTCGCTGTGATAATCTCTCGCGCCAACAGGGCACACACAAATACAAGAGCCACAGGCTATACACTTATCAGGATCAGTTTTGCTGGGGTCAGCTGCATCAATAGCCTTTACAGGACAATCGGCCACACATTGCATGCATCTAATGCAGGTTTCGTCCCCATCAGGATAGAACGGTACCCCTTTAAAGGCAGCCGCATCATATGCTTTATCACCATAAACCGTAATCTCTTTATCAGGTAAATTATCCCTATGCTTTAAGAGCTCCTTACACTTGTTTGCAAATACCTCCATAGCCTTATAATCATCCGCATTAGGGCGACCAAAGCCTACTTTGGGAAAAATAGAGTGTTCAGCAACAAAAGCACCTGCCGCAATAACCTTAAAGCCCTGTGCATGCAGTAAATCCTTAGCCTGTATCAACGCATTATCAAAATGGCGATTGCCGTAAACAGCCATAATTATGGCAGGCGTATTATTGCCCACCAAATTTTTGACAAGCTCCGCACAAAACTTGGGTATATACCCGCCATAAACAGGCATGGCAAACAGCAATGTATCCGCTTCCGTCATTTTTAAAGGCTTTCGATACTCTTCCCACAACCAGTTATAGGACTCACCCTCATTTGCCAATAGCCCCGCTACAAAATCCGCACACACACCAGTCCTACCATTAGCACTAAAAAACACATTGTAAAGCATTCTTCTCCCACCTTTACTAGAAGTTTAATTTATATCCATCCTTAGTTTCAACGAGTTCTCCAGACGCAATCCATTCATCCCAAGCCTTTTTTGCATGCCAGAATAAGAGCTCTTTCCTCTTCAAGGGACCTAGGCCTTCTACGAATACGTTTACTCTTCCTCAAAGCGACAGGCATTTCCTTATACTTTTCCCTTACATCATCTAACCATTGATCCATATCTACAACTCTTGCAATACTTATCGAAACCACCTGCCTCGTACTAACTACAATCGATTTAATACATTATAGCACAAAAAGAAACTCAAAATGAACTCAAAACTGTATCAAAATCGTATCATCCAGAAAATGAAAAATCCTCTGACTACTATATCTAGTAATCAGAGGATGAATTTCAGCAGTTAATAACTACCAAGTGCTGCTAGCGCAGCGGGCAATTATTTAATTTCGATAGTTCACGTCTGCGTATTCTGTTATCTATTTTATTTTCTTCCTATCTATTTAAATATTCCACTATTTGCAACCTCGTACAAATATTTCCGAGACTCATTATTAGCAAAATATTACCAAAACACGCCAATCAGTAGTAAATTAGTAGCACGAAAAGGGCCTATATTGAGCTAGTAGTTTTGTATAATTTTGATTGATTCAGGATTAATATCTAGCATAATTTATATCCATTCTTAGTTTCAACAAGCTCCCCGGAAGCAATCCATTCATCCCAAGCTTTTTTACATGCCAGAATAAGGGTTCTTTCCTCTTCAGGAGACCTAGGCTTTCTACGAATACGTTTACCTTTCCTTACAGCAACAGGCATTTCCTGATACTTTTCCCTAACATCATCTAACCATTGATCCATATCTACTACTTCTTCAATACTCATAGAAACCACCTGCCTCTCACTCACTACAATCGTTTTAATATATTATACCTCAAATCTCATTATTGCACTTACTAGGATCCCTAAATCTTGTTTGTCACTTAGTGGTGTACCAAGGAGATAATCCTACAGTCATTACTATTATATCATATATTGCATCTAATGAGATAGCACCATCGTCCATTCGTTTCAACCTTACTTATTCATCGTACTATCCAAGGATACACATCAAAAGACTTTATAATTAAACACATCAATATTGTTACCAAAAAAAGTGAAAAAGTGATTTTTAAAGTAAAAAAGTTAAATTTCGTAATGTCAAATGTCATTATAGAATACGTAAAACCGCTTATGACCAGGTCACAAGCGGTTTTACGTATAAATAATGTTGTAATCAAAAAATATATAAAAAGGAGCTTCTTAAAATGCAAAAATTTTTAACAACCAGTAACAAAGAAATCTATTATCAACCTCTTCAAATTGTTGTTATTGACACTGAGCTCTTGCCTGAATACACGCTGAAGGAAATTAGAACCTTGATTACAATCGCAGCAAAAAAATATGATACTCATATCGTTCTCAGCGAGTTCACCTATGCTGACATGGATTGCATTCTGGAAGTAGATATTTCAATTTCTAGCGAAAGTAACGTAAATTGTACATATGCTCTAAATTTCCTACGAGATAATATCAGCGTACTTTTTCCCTATGCAGAGTTGCTGACTGAGCCCAATGAACAAAGCCTTCAGGGTGTTAAGCGCGACTGGAATTCTAATAGCTTAAATCCTTAATAACCAAGGAGGAAAAACTTATGAACAATGACTTCTACGAACAACTTGATTTTTTTGACAAACTTACAAAACACCTCGAAGGAATCAATCTGCCAGTTGATTTTGACGAACAAGGTAATACTCTTTCGGTTAACCTTGGCAATGACCAAGGCCGCCATTTAGTGCTGGTAGTAACACGCATCAATGATGGCTCAAGGCTCATGCTTTTTACAGGCTTCCCCTTCGTTCCTAATAGCGAAAACTGGCTTAGTCTTAACAACTTTAGCTCATACCTATGCTATTCAAAAGCTGTCGCCGCTAGGTATGACCCTAAGGATAGTCAAAGGTTAGAAATAGTTCTATAAACCGATATTTATGATGCTTACGAGCCTAGCGAACAAGTATATTACAGCATTTTCAATTTCATAGAATTCTACAAATCTCTCCGGTCTGATCTCGAAAAGCTAACCTCTAGCATAATTTTGCTTAGTTAGCAACCTATATAGCAAATTAACTCTATACTATTTTAGAGAAAGCAAAATAAAAATCACGCTGCTATAGAGTCGACGCGGCTACAATTGCCGTTAGAACTATAGCAGCGCTCTATATTACCGTATGCAGGATTCGAACCTACTGTCCCGTCCTAGTCCCATACTAGGTGCTGTTCCATCAGCGTATCTACGGCAATATCAAACTTAAGTCTGTAAAGCATAATCTTAATACCGCTTACAGCCATATAAAGCATCAATGTTCCTGAATCAAAACCATTTTTCTTGCATGATCGATGTCTTGTCTAAGCTCAGCAAAATTACAACCTAAACAACTATGAACCGCCTCACATCTGCCACATTTTTGTCTTACTATCTGTTCTATTGCTCGAAGGTGCTCTAATATTTCCCTGTTTTCATTTTTACGTAGCAACATGTAATCGGTATGCTGATTTTTCACCAGAACATCCTTAAAAGCCTTAAAGTTATACGGACTCTTTATGATCGCAAATCTTATTTCATCAAATAAGGCTGCAAATCCTTCGTCTACCAATACCTTACGAAAGTATCCAGCCACATCATAGGGATCATGCCGAAAGGCACCACACCCCCATGCTCCCAGTACAAGATTCCGATAACCTTCCTTAACAGCCACAGCTAAGTAATGCCTAATTCTCCAAAGCATTATTCTGGTCAGTTCGTTCTTATCAACAGCATGGCCAATATTCCTCAAATTAGGTGCAGGAATTGTACCTACAGCAACAGTATATGGTCTTTCTAATAGTTGCAATTCAGAATCTCTAAAAACGCATACATTAGGCGACACCAGCATATAATCTGAATGCATTGGTGATTGCAATCCCCTATTATAATCATAATACACTTGTGCCTTCGTAGAAGTTAAAGAAGCATATAGGGTACTGCATCTGCATAAAGATTCTTCCTGTGCATGAGCTCCCGTCAAAAAACCTCCTCCTTTATGGGTTGCCGAAGCAAAATTCATAACTAATGGATTATCCATATCGCGAGCAGCTTCGAAAGAATCACTATCAACAACTTCGATTCTTGCCATATTTTCTTTCTTTTCTCTCACTGCTGGTTGAGAATAATCATAGTAAATCTTACTAACATCCTTTGGAGAGAAAGCATACGCCTCTGTGAATAGCTGGTTATCCTTTTTGCTTAAATATATAGTAGACTTACCAATCTCATAACTGCCCACCTGGGTTATTCTCTGTGTTTCTTCCGCAATTCTCATTAATCTGTAATCCATCCTTATACCTCCGTCCTTAATATCAAAACTATAACCTAACGCATATATGATGCATTACAATTCTATAGCTACCCTATAAATCCCTGCAAAAAAAGAGGTGCTGCCGTGCTTGGCACCCTATAATGAACGCACTCGTTGTCAAGCGACCGCATGCCAAAGGCAAGCACGAGATTTCCGGCAGTCAACCTCTTCATATATAACAGTCACATTTTCTCAGGCCATCTAGGGTTCATTCCTGGTGGGCTCCCAAGCAAAATGCTCTGTTATAGCTAATATAGCACTATTTCAATAGTATATCGGATACTTCTGCTAATGCTGTTTCCTCTTCCCGCCAAATAATACTAGGTCAGCTGAGGATGTTCTCCCTACATCAGAAAGCTGGTACTTTCATTATACAATCATACTCCTATTTAATCGTGGAAAAAAAGTTGCTAAGCTTCCCAATCTTACAGAAAAACCTTTCATATCACTAACACATAAACTCTTCCCCTATGCACCGATGCATATCCCCTATATGAAAAACAACACTTGCGTCATCCGTGGAATATGTAATCTCGTATAATAAATCCACCCATTTATTACTACTATTCACAAACTCATTAAACTCTTCCTGACTATCAAAAACGCCCCCATCTTCAAAATCAAATTCCTCTGTTTCAAAATTAAAAACACCATATGCTTCGCCATTGATTAACGCATAAACAGCTTCTTTTCCATACTCGTAACATAGCACCTTGGCTGTACAATCGCTCGTATCTTTATAGGTTCTTAACATCACTGGTACTATGGCTATGATTCGTGTTTCTCCTTCCACCAAACCATCCTCGTCACAAGGCGAGCCAGCATAGTATTTCCCATTCCAATCAAAATCTGTAAAGCAGTAGTATTGTTTCGTTTTATCATCTTGAACAATATGCAGCTTTCTTTTGCTTTCTAAATCTATTAAATTTAGCATATTCTTACCCTTCAATACACTATTAATTACCTATTACGCTTATCTTTGCACTTTTCACTAGCTTCTTGCAGTAACTTAGCTACAGACGGCACAAAATCTATAGGAATAGAGAAGGTTCTGCTTGGACCCCCATCAATATATTTAGTAATAAGGATATAATACCCACCACTATATCGACATTTTGCTAAGGATGTTTTAAAACCATAGCTATCATATAAATCGAAGATTGATCCTAACTCTTCCTCATTGATAAATTTTGATTTCTTATCTTCATAATAATTTTTCATAGTCATCCTTCTACATCTCCTTTTTATTATAGTATTTTTAATTCATAACCCATATTACGAAGCTTTTCTTTAACCTCTTCCACCGTCTTTTTGCCCATGTTGCGCAGTTTGGATAACTCTTCCTCACTCATAGCACACAGCTCTCCTATCGTCGTAACCCCAGCCCTTTGCAAACAGTGCTCCGCCCTTGCTGAAAGCTCCAATATGTCTATGGATGCATCACCACATGTTGAGCTACCTTGTAAGCTAACAGTATCACTTTTGCCGCCTGGGTTCTTTTTTACATCGCTACTACTGCTTTTGATGCCAAAAACAACCTCTAGCCATTCCTCCTCATTTAATTTGCATAAAGGCACTTTCAACCCCTTTAATGTCAACTTTGCAAAATCTTCACGCACGCCATTTTCCACATATCTCATGAGAACCCCCTAGAGAAACAAAAAACCCCTGAGTTTTCGTCCTCAGGTTAACGCTCACTTAGCAGCTAGCACTTCACAGGACCGTGCATCCTCCTGTGATGGATGATTCTTTAATTATAAAAATATACAAAAAATCCCTGAGCATCACGTCCTCAGGTTACGCTCACTTAGCAGCTAGCACTTCGCAGAACTTTCGCGTCCTCATGCGATAGACGATTCATTTACATTTATATTATACCAAAAATCTCTAAAAAAGTCAAATTCGCCGGCTTTGACAACTCATGCGTGCAAGACACTGGCCAGCTTGTTCATCACAAAAGCTCACCACTCTAAGCTTAATCGTACACAACACTAGCATATCCATATCTTGAATTTCACATAGATTATTTAATTTTTTTGAATTTACTCTAGACATACGCATCTTATCGTGTTATTATATATTCAAGAAATCTTGAAATTATTAGAAAAGCTAGAAAGGCGGTAGATACTATGACAGAAGAAACTATGAAAAAAACTAATACCCATGGTGGTGCACGCGAGGGCGCAGGCCGCAAGAAAAGCCTTCCCGACGGAGCAAAACCTTCCACCTTTATCCTCACTGAATACGAAAAAGCCGCAGTTAAAGACTACATTGTTTCCATGCGTAGAGAAGCTGCTGGCAAGCCCAAAATTTCCATAAACATGGAAGAAGAGCTTTTCAAATTGGCTTTTCAAATGCTCAAGCCCATTGCCGCGACCATGATTAAAGTCAATGGAGGGAGGCCTTGGGGTAAAATTGAGAAGCTACTAAAAGATGCCGCTGTTATGGCCTTCAAGGATGCGGTATGTGATTATGAGCACGAACACGGATTGAAATAATAAATGCATAGTGAGAGCAGTAGAGCCGCCATATTGGGCGGCTCATATTTTATTGTAGGAAATTACTACCATTATTTACTAAACAATTTCACAATCACAAAATTGAAGCCTTACCCAAGCTCCATCCTCAAATTTAGCCACTAATTCTTGTTCGCTATCATAAATATGCATAACCGTACCTATATCAATAGCGCCATTTTTTACATCATAGGATCTAATCTTATCACCCACTTTAAACACAATCTTTTTTCCATCAATAATGGCATGTATTAATCGAGAAATTTTGGGAACAGCCTCAACAGGTATAGCCAATCCCTGTCGTGTTGTATTGTTATATTTATAAAGGAAAATGTACTTATACTTTTTCCATAATGTCCTATGAACTTCTATCGTATAAGTTGGCTTTAAAATATATTTGGCTAAAAACAACCTTTTATCGAAATAATCATCTTCCCATTCAACCACTCCACTATCTTTTAGTAATAAAAAACTACTAAACTCAAAATCATTTGACGAAACCCAGTAGACAGGAAGAGCAATTGCCTGATTGGACAGAGGAGATCTTTTATGAAGGTATACAAAATCTAGACCATCTTTACTGGTCTTATATACCCAAATATGAAAGTCAGAACTCACAGCAACAGTACCATATAGTTCTTCGGTATCCCAAAACTTAACATTCGCTTGCTTATATTGGCTGTTTTTATAAAATTGTGACAGTTTTTCTGCAAGACTAGAATTGAAAATCATCACCAGCACCTCCATCACTTTTTATGGTTTCATTATAAAAAACCTGGAAAATTATGTGGTCACCTAGCGGGCAACATTTTCATACCAGAATACAAGATGCTATGCTACACATTGGTACATATAATATTTACCCAATTAATATTTTCTTTAACTGCTCTAATTCCTCCTCATTGAGTGTTATTCCCTTGCCCATCTTCTCATGATTAGGAGCCCATTCACGTAAGTCGTATTTCGGTGCATTTCCATTGAATGATACTAAATTAAGTTCTTTACGCCATCCCTTTGACTTCTCAGAAATTACACCTATTTCAGCCAAAATTTCAAATGTAAAATCTTTATTGGTTACCATTTTTCATTATCACCTTTCCTAAATCATTATAAATGCATTACCCAAGAAGGCCTAAATCCAGTGGCTTCACAACCTTCTCTACGGAACTTAAAATTTTTGTATTTCCCTAGCTTTATAGCCAAATTGACCTCACCCAGAACCCAGATTTCATCTCCTACTAAACATACTTCAAGGTTTTCTTTCTTTAATTCAGAAGCTATTTCCTCAACTCCATTATCGCCAAAAAGATTCAATTGTTCGATATTGTTATTATGAACTTCTTTTTGTTTTTTTCTATTGTTAGTATTTGACTTTTTGTGTTTAACATCAGATTCCATACTTTTGTCGATTAGAACATCAAGGTTAACCTTGCCATTTTTTCCTAAAAGCTTTTTGATAGAATCGCTAACTACAAATCCTTTCTTAATCGCTGATTCTAAAACAGCAATTGCTTCTAATTTTAGGGAATCACGCAAATGTCCACCTTTCAAATCTTTATAAATCTGTGCTGCAATAGTCTTTTCCTTATCGGTGAGTTTACTAAAAATTGATAACTGAACCCAGATTCCTATTTTGCTATTCTCAAATAATTCTTCTGGAACGATAGTATCACCTGTTACTCCATCTACTGATGAAGTAACATTATTAATATCATCATCCTCATCACTATCAGTATTAACTATACTAATAGTTTCATCCTTTTTTTCCAGGCTACTGTCTTCTTCAACCTCAGTATTACTTAATGGATCTTCCGTTAGTTGCTTCTTCTCTAATAACAAAGAACTTGCTTTCCTTTTTCTCACTAATTCAGGCCTATCCGCATCCCAATTATTAAGAATCTCAGCAGCTCTAATCTTAATTTCTTCCAAAAGCAATGTTTCATTATCATGGGTATGAGTTATATTGGTTTCTGGTTCAATACCAAAAGCGGATAGCTTTTGCATCACTGAATTCATAGTATCAACTGGATTACTATAATATTCGCTACCACGAATTCTAATAAATTTCCAGCCAATTCGTTCTAGTATAGTCTGCCTTTCCATATCTTGGGCTATTTTTTTCTCGCCACGATGGTAGCGTTCTCCATCACACTCAATTGCGATTTTTTTATTGCCACAAACAGCTACCATATCAATGCGGTATGAGCCAACTTCCCACTGTTGAACGATATTATAACCTTCAGCTATCAGCTTTTTAGCGACACTAACCTCAAAAGGAGAATCTGCTTTTTTGGCAATAAACTCGTCCTTACCAATATAAGCTTTTGGATCAGAAATGTAATCTAGAAGTCGTTTACGAATATCACCACTTTTAAGATCATTATTTCTATCCAAAGAATGAACAACCCAAAGCTGATCCCTTGCACGGCTTACGGCAACATTATACCGCTTCTTGATTGCATCATTTACGCCATCATTTATAGCCCTTAAAGGTCCTTCCGAATCATTGCTATCTACCATGCTTAAAAATATAACATCTCTTTCATCACCTTGGAAATTAGATGCATTGCCACAAAGCACCTTATGTTTTAGTAACATTGCAGGGCTAATATGGTTTGCTAGATTACTTTGAATAGCATCAGCTTGTTCGTCTCCTAATAATGTTATAACGCCAAACGTCTTATTCCGATACTCTTCTCTTTCCATGCAAGCCTTTATTAAAGAAATAATAGCTTTTTGTTCCGAGATGTTGGTTTTTTTTCTTTCATCCCTCCGTCCATCTACTCTATAACTAATAGTAAATGGTAATAGCTTACAGTCACTAACATCCCTTAATGGTTTGATTTTACCATCATGAAATTATATTTCCACTTAGCCTAGATTCATCACTGCTTAAGAAGACGTGCCCAAGACTATTGCTGCTCTTTAAAGCAAAACAGATTTCTCTTTTCCCCCAAATAGGGGGGGATTGGGGGATAAATAGTTTTTCTTGATCGTGTTTAAACTCGTTTCAAAAATGTTACAACACGCACACTCCATCTTAGTATTTTATCATAAACAACCCTATTTTAACACCCATGTAACACTTTTTGCACTATTTAGTGTCCATCATTGTAAACTTTGCAGCTTTTACTTCATACGCTTGTAGTCATTAAATATTTCTTAGTTAAAGAATACCTCACTACTTACTGCTTTTAAGGTCCATTATATTCGACAACTACCAACAACCTTAAGTGTATCACTTCCATGAGCCAGAAGCTGTCGACCATCTCTGCCCTACAGCGTAGAAAATGAAATATTTTAGAGAAAAAATATAAACTACACCCTAGAACTTAAATGGTATGTGTTCACTAATAATCATATACTCGTTATACTGGTGTACAAGTAGTTTTTGTTCGCTCATCAACTACAAATATAGTATATTTTTATCAGTCCAGTGAATATACCGAAAAGAATGTTTGTTTTTAGTACTCTTTAATAATGGACTTAATCATTCAATAGTGCCCTTAAGCAGCTGTGCTTTACTTACGACATAAAAAATCCCCCGACTGCAAGCAATCGGGGGATTAGTTCGTAGTTAATAACTACCAAGTGCTGCTAGCGCAGCGGGTAATTATTTAATTTCTACGGTAGCGCCAGCTTCTTCCAGTTTAGCTTTCAGAGCGTCAGCGTCAGCCTTGGAGATCTTTTCTTTTACAGGAGCGGGAGCGCCGTCAACCAGAGCTTTAGCTTCTTTCAGGCCCAGGCCGGTAGCTTCGCGAACAGCCTTAATAACG
>ULNX01002673.1_pt1 | contig 16050 bp, 10 predicted proteins | sample 1952061 | NCBI WGS metagenome assembly ULNX01 (sample SAMEA4835588, study PRJEB28245) | human gut metagenome | biome: gut microbiome; material: fecal sample | place: Denmark | collected 2008 | reverse complement strand
AAAAACAAATGGCAACTATTCCGAGTTATTTATCATGGGTTCCTAAAACTGGTACTGGAAATGCACAGATTAAGATTAATTCTGTGAATCCTTATAAAGGTCGTTCTAATCGTACTACTGAAATTTCCGGTAAAATTGTTGGAAAGTCGAATAGTGTTACTGTAACTGTTGTTGAGACAGCAGCTGCTGAGTACATTACTCCGGATGGTTTGAGTATCAATGTTGCAAAAACTGGTGAAACAATTCATGTAACTGGTAAGTCTAACTCGAAACTTCTTACATTTACATGGAAAACTAACTTCGGTATTGCAAATGTAACATCATTTAAGGTTAATGGTAGTACAACTGCTACGTCTGGTACTGCTATTACTGGTGACCCCGGTGCTACTGGAGAATATACTTATGATGCTACTATTGTTGTACCGAAGAACGAAACTATCAAAGCTCGTTCTGCAACTCTTGAAATTAAGGGTGAAGGTTCGACTGTTCTTAAAACTATTACTATTACTCAGGCTCTTGGTGACAGCTATCTGTATCTCAATTCGCAGGGTACAACTACCGCAACTATTACTATTCCGAAGGGTGGTGGTGAGCAGACTCTGATGGTTCTGTCTAATGACGAATGGACATTCGAATCTGCTGAATAAATTAATTAATCATTTATGAGTGTTATCACTAATAAATGGAATGACGGGAGTGGAGATTCAATTAATATTGAATCTCCCTCTTTTCAAGGAAATCAGACTGTTAAAATTTCATCACCTGTTCAAAAGGGTACTTCTAAAAGAAGTATGAAGTTTATTGGAAAGTGTAAAAAAGATTCCAGTAAACAAGTTATTCTTACTGTTGAACAAGAAGCATCTGTTTATACATATGATTTAATATTAAGTAGTGATAATACTGAAATTGCCGCAAAAGGTGGAACTGCAAATATTACAGCTGTACTTAAAACATATCGTAATGGTAATTTAGTTAGTACAGATAATGTTACACCAGTTCTATCAGGAAGTGCTACTGGATTTTCTATATCTGGTACTAAGGTTACTGCAAGTAATCGAACTACAACTGTTGGTAGTAGGAGAAGTATTGTTGTAACTGGTAAATATTCAAATACATTTAATGGTCAAACAGTATCATCAACTATTACTATTTATCAAGAAGCTAATATAGCTTCTTATGGTGCTTTAGAAGGTGGTTCACTTTCGGCATCTGATATTCCTGCAAGTGGTGGAACATCTTCGACCAATGTTACTAATATGTCACAGACGATTAGTTATACATCTGGTTCGACTCGTGCTGGTACAGTTACCTATTCAAAAACAGATGAGATTACAGTTTCTTCTCTTGGAACCACAGTTAAGGCAAGAACTAAGGTTGGACAAGTTACTGTAACTTATACTGGTAAAGGTAGTGTAACTGCCAAGAAAACTGTTGATATTTATCAAGCTGAAAATAAAGTAACTAATAGTAATTACAATCCTCGAATTACTGCTTACGGAACTCCTACTATAAGTATCGGTAGTGGTTTGACAGCAGCTGGTGGTTCTGCAACTGTAAGTGCTTCTGTTACTAATACTGAAACTTATAATGCTTTGTATAGTTCGGGTGCTATTGGCCCGAATCAAACACGAAGCGTTGGTGGTAGTTTATCAATTTCTATGACTGCTAACGGTAATAGTAGATTTAGTTTATCTGGAAATACGATTACTCATAGTAGTATGGGAACTAATGAAACTACTGATACTATTACTATAAAAGCTGTAAATGACGGAGATAGTTCTAAATCAGCTACGGCTTCTAAGAGTATAACAAACAGTAAAACTGTTAAATCTATTTCTGGTGGTGTTTATAGATATGGTTATGTAACATCTGGTCCAATTACGAATGCTACGATTCCTGCAAGTGGTGGTTCTGCTACTGCTAAAGCTGGAAATGGTACTCAAAATTGGAGCAAGTCTGCTACTATTACTACTTATCAATATGATTCTGGTTCTACAAAAGATGTTACAACTGAAAATGCTTCAAGTGGAACAAATAATGTTTCACCGAGTATTGCTTCTATTGAAGCTACGGCATCTTCAAAAGGAACCACTGTTTCTTCTCAAACTACTATAAAGAGTCAACCTGTTATTTGGTCGGCTAATGGTGAATCTGCAGGTGCAACAATGTATATTTATCAAGAAGCTAACAAGATTGAATCCTATAATTACGGTAGTTGGAATATTGCTATTTCGGCAAATCCTACAACTATTGCTGCATCAGGTGGAACTTCTACTATTACAGCAAGTTGTACGAGAACTAAAATTCCTGTTTATACATCTGGTTCTATTGGAACAGCTATTACTGAATCTGCAACTCCAACGTTAGCAATTAGTGGTACTGGATTTACATTAAGTGGAACTACTGTTACAGCATCTAAAAACAATGTTGGAGCTCGAAGTTGTACAGTAACAGCATCAAAAGAAGGAGCTACTTCTAAATCTGTTACTATTACTCAATTAGCTGGGCCTGATGGTATTGGTTATATGCAAATAGAAGGTGATGGAAAAAGTCATCCGATTTTCAGAGTAGGTAATACTACAAGAAGTATTGAACCTACGCCTGTTAATCAAAACTCTGACATTACATCTAATAAAGATAGTAGTATATTCGCAAGTCTTAAACAATTATTATTTAAATTCATATAATTATGGCTAAAAGCAAAAGCGTTCTTAAAGAGTTTTTTAAATCTGGTAAGATTCCTATTGAATCTAATTTTGCTGATCTTATTGATAAAATTCCCGTAGGGGGGGAGTCAAATAAAGACACTACTTTAACTACTTTTGATACTGAAAATCCTTATGTAAGGGGATATCGTTTTATTGTTCTTGATGATTCTTTAACATATCTGATATTTGGTTTATATAATGATACTGAAAGAGTTGTACTTCCTTATATAGTAATTAAATGCCATACAGCAAACCCTATCGAACATACTGAATCTATTCCAGTTACTTATGCAATACTTACTGGAAATCAAATGATGGATTGGTATATTGCAATGGGTGCTCAATTGCATGAAGTTGATGATGCAACTCTTATTGATAATATGCCATCTAATTTGGTTTGGAATCCTATCAATAGCAATCCGAATGTTCGTGTTATAGTAAATGGTAATAGTACATTTATTTTACATCCTGTTGAACAAGAAAATAACTGGTATGTTGGATATGCAATAGAACAGGTTGTTAATATAGGTCAAGGCAATGCTGTATATCGTTATCATCCTAATAATAATTCTCCAACTATTTGGAATAATGATAATAGTACCATAATTGCAGATTTAAGAAATATAAGCAAATTCAATAAAAAAGCATGGTAGATTCTAACTGAATAAATACCGGAGTCTACTATTATAACTAATAATCAACTTTAATATTTATTCAATATGGCAACTAAAAGTCAGCTTAAACAATATTTTGAAACAGGTAAAATACCTACACAATCTCAATTTGGTGAACTTATTGATTTTATTCAACCTTTAATTAGTGATGATGTAACTGATAGACCTAATCAAACTTTACGATTTGATAAAGATGGGACTAAACCTATTGTTAATGGTCTTCGTATAGTTCATTATCGCGATAATGATGATAGTATTTTTAATTTTTGGCTTTTTACAAACGCATCTAATAATAGTAATGGAAATGGTATTGCAGTACCGGTTTTTGCTATTTTGAGAATTACTAATATTGCACCGGGTATTCCAAGTGATAATAATAAACTTCGATATTTTATTCCGGAAGCAGAACATATTACAGCTTGGGTTCAACAAGGTGTAGATTGTGATACTGCTCCGGATGTTGATATATTTAATGCTTTACAAAATTGGCCTTTTAAGGATTGGCCCGAAGGTGGTGGTTCTGAATTTCCACGAGTAGTTTATATTGATAGTCAATCTGCTTGGAATACATGGTATAATAATTTCAAAGCAGCACATGATGAAAATGAAACTAATGGTAAAATATCTTCTATTAATATGGAAGGTATTATTATTGATAATTGTACATTTATTATTGAATCTCAAATAGATATTAATTTCAAATCTGGTACAGATAATATTTTATTTAAGGATTGTTTCTTTCAATTTGAAAATACGGAAGACTCTAATGTAAATATTAATTTTTCTGGTTGTAGACTTGTTCATTCTTATATATCAGGAAATTGTAATTTTCAAAATGGTAGTTTTGAAAATTGTACATTTGATATTGGAACCACAATTAATAATGCTACAATATACAAAAGCTATATAACAGCTAATAAGTTATATAAATGTAATTGTTATTATTCAACAATTTGCAATGTAACTATTGAAAATGGTAATGTTCAAGCGTGTGATGTTTTACATTCTCAACTTCATGGATTATTTTCTTCAAGAAGTAAATTTTATAGTTGTCAAATTGAACAATTAAAATTAAGAGATACAATCGGTTTAGTACTATATGGTTGTAATATTTCAAGTGGTGCATCAAATCCATTTGCTGAATCTACTGGAACTGTTATTCAAGGATTTATTTGGGGTTGTGATTTTTCAAATATGCGTGCTATTCCCGGTGTTATGAAAGGTGCTCAATGCTGTAAATTCAAATCTACTTTATTATCTTCAGGTGTTATTCTTGCTGATATATTTAGTAACAAAAATGCTGCAACAAATGGTATGAATACTGGTGTATAAATTAATAAATTAAATTATGAAAAAAGTATATTGTGATTTCCTGCCATTCAAAGGATTTCTATGTATGACTTTATTATGGTGGTTGGTGATTCGTACTGAATACAAAGATAGAATAACTCCTAAGATTGAACAACATGAATCTATTCATAGTTATCAGCAAGTTGTTTTATTTATATTCGGTCTTATTGTAAGTATCTTATTAAGTCTTACTACAAATTATTCTTGGTGGGGATTACTTGTTACTCCTGCAATTCCTTTATTAGCTTATGTTGTTAGTTGGATAGTTGAAATTATATTACCTCCTTATGACCGAGCTTATAAAGATATTTGTTTTGAAGGTGAAGCAAGAAGTTTAGAATCTGATAAAGATTTTAGAAAGAAATTGTTTCCTTTTAGTTTCTTAAAATATATTCCAAATAAGAAATATGGTGGTCGATGAAATTGATGAATGGTAAATGGAACAACTCGTAGAACATTTCGTTGAGTTATTCAGTACTCATTTTGATTTATCATTTATGCTTTGTGTGAATGTTTTAACATATATACTTATTAAAGCAATAGATGATATTAATGGTGATAAATCTGTTGGCACATGGACTAAACGATTGGTTATGCTAATTAGTTGTTTTGCTATTGCCGCAGGATATATAGCAGGTGGATATGAAAATACTACAATTCTTATTAATTCTGCTATTCTTGCACCAGTTGCTTGGAGTTGGATATTCAAACCTATTCTAAAAAAGATTGGTGCTGATTATAAACAAAATCATTAATTAGTTAAGATAATTACTACTATGGCATGTGGTGGAAAGAAAGGTGGTAAAAAGACCACTGGTAAGAAAGTAAAGAAATAAATTGTTAGTAATATAACAATTTATATTGTTAAAGATTGAATTGAAATGGTGAGAGGTGTTACTAATGTAGCACCTCTTTTTTATAGTGAATATGGTGGGAAATCGACTATTTTAACGTATATTTGTTAGTAGCCTAATATAATATACCTATTAATATTAATCCTCTTATACGCCTATCTATGTTCGATTATACAGCTATTATAGTAGCTATAATAACATCCATAAGTACGATTGCTGGTATTTATCTAAAAGAATGGTTATTTCCTAAACGTAAAGAACAAAAACTTACTATTGAAAAAAGTAATTGTTATATAGAACTTGATAAGATATGTGCTTCTATTCGAGATACTATTCACGCTAATGCTGTTTATATTGCTTATTTTCATAATGGCGGTCATTTCATTAATGGTGTAGAAATGGATAAATACACTGTTGTTGGTGAAGATTATGATTGTTGTGTAGTATCTTATAAGAAATCTTTTAAAGATATTCTTGTTAATAATTTTCCTTATTTATTTCATAATCTTCTTGTTAGAAATCGTCATTATTGTAATGATGTTAGTAAATATAAGTTTCAAGATAGATGTTATAAAGATGAACTTGAAAGTAGAGGTATGAAGTCTGCTTATACTTTTCTTATTAAAGACCCTATTAAAGAAACACCTATTGGTTTTATTTCTCTTGAATATAATATCGTAGAAGGATTTAATCCTGATGATGAAAAATATATTTGGAAAAAACAAAATACTATTGCTAATCTTTTGAATCTAAATAAGTAAGATATGGGAACACTTAATCAATATGCAGCTCGTATTGCAAACATGGTTAATCAACCTAATAATCACGAACTTAAAGAACGTGTTAAGGATATGATTAAAACTATGTTTGCAAATCGTATCCGACAAAGCGTTGAGAAAAATGGAATAGATGATATTCTTAAACTTACTTTTATTGCTCCCGTTGAAGAGTTGAAATATAGTGATATTCTTCCTACTGAATATCGAGTTGCTAATAAAATTAGATTGTTAGGAACAAAGTACAAAGTTCCTACACCCGTGCGCATACAAAGTGATGCGCCTTTTGCGTTTGTAGGTGATACTGTTGGTAATGGATATATGTATGAGAGTTCTATTACATCTCTTAAACTGCGTCAAAGTGGGCGTCCAACCTGCTCTCCCACCGGGTATCCACGAGCTTATATTATATTAAACGGTCATATAATTATTGCTGAAAAAGTTGGTACAAAAGATATTGATGATAGACGACCAATTAATGAAGTAATGATTACAGGTATATTTGAAAATCCTGATGAAGTTCTTTCGTTCTTTAAGAATGAAGATGGTCAAGATATTGAATTGCCTTTACCTAATGATATGCTTGAAAGTATAATTCAAGAAATACTTAAAACTGAATTTGGTATTTATCCTCAAGATTTGGATATTAAAACAAATAATAATAATCCTACTATTGCTCAACGTGGTAATGGTCAAGATTAACATCATGTTTCTATCATTATGGTTGATAATGAATATTATTGGAGAGATTTTGTTAAAGAAGTTCAAATGCAACTTAATTCTTTAATTAAACAATTACATCTTGCCTATGAACGACGCAATGATTGTATTTATAATATCAAAGATAATCTTGCTAAATATCAAGAAGCCGGTGTTGATGTTTCAGTAGTATTCGATATTGATAATCGTAGTAAGATTTATTTTAATAAGAAACAAGATACTCTACTTGGTACTAAACTAATGAGTTATATTCGTAGTTATAATTACTTAGTTTATGAACGTCTTGATAAACTTGATGATGATATAGAAACTCTTGCTGCTCTTAAAGAATTACCTTCTGAAATGTATACTTATATGCAAGATGAAGTTAATAATGAGATAGCTAATTTACTATGTAAAGGTAATAATTATTCTTTTGGTAGTTCCGTAGGTTACGTTTATGTTTACTATAAAAAGACAATGCCCGGTGATGTATGTAGTGTTGTCGATTGGGGTGCTACAAAAGACTTAAAAAAGAAATTATTAGAACAAGGTATTAATATACGAACTGCTGATAATCCAAATGGTATTCCTTATTTCATATATTATGATTATGACTGGTGTATAAAAGCTGTATATCATAAAGTCAAAGGTCGAATACCGCAAAGCGTTTATTACAAATTCAAATTTGGTCACACAAGTAGTGCTTATGAAAATGGTGAAAAAACTATTGACAGAACACCTTTTGCAATGAAAGGTAAAACTGTCGATGAAATTGCAACAAATCGAAGACTTAATTGTTTCAATAAAATTCTTGCAATTTGTTTTAATCATCCTGACGAAGCTATTAAACTATATCGAAATAATCTTCCTAAACAAAATAATGCTTTATGATTGATAATAATATATTCATTAGTAGTGCTACATTAATTCCAGATATGTATAACGATTATAATATACAAAGTGATGACTTTGTAAGTCGTTTTCCTATTTGGATTGCAAATGCTTTGGAAGAACTCAAATTCATTCAAGCTTATGTTAATGTAGAAAAAGATATTGAATTTGACGACCATCGTTGTCAATTACCGTGGGATTTTCGTGGTATAATTGACGTCATTATAAATAACAAAAAAGCTGTTCTTAAAAATTCAGCTGAATTTAACAAAGATACTATTACTGAAAAAGTAACAACTGTTCCGACATATACTCCTTATCCCGGTATTCCAAATGCAGATATAACAAGTCCCGGTGATAAAAATAATAGTTTTAATCATGCTCCTGTTGATAAAGAACAACCTTATTATTACATTAGTAATAACTGGATTCATACTAACGTTGATTATGGAACTATTCATTTAAGATATAGAGCTTTGCCTGTTGTTTATGACAGTATTATAAATATGGATGTTCCTCTTATTTATAATAACGGCCCTCTTAAAAAATATCTTAAACTTTATGTTCTTAAACAAATGTTATTAAGAGGTTATAAACATCCGGTTGTAAGTCTTACAGCAAACAATCCTTATACAAATCCTGCAATAGAACTCGATAGAATGAGAATACAAGTTCGAGTTTCTTGTAACAAATTTAGTAACGACCGTCGAGAGAATATTGCTACTATTCTTCGTACATTAGAATAATAGAAATTATGAAAGTTTTAGGTCTTGATTTAGATAATTCACCTCATATTGCACAAGATAAATCTTTGCGATATGCTAAAAATATAACTATTGATAACAAAGGTCAAAGTTATTTTAATGAAAGAGGATTTGATTTCATAGGTGAATTAGATGATATTCTTGAAAATCATCCGACAAATCGGCATATCATTCCTTATATTTATAGTAATGCCGATAATCACAAATATAATATTATAGGTACAATTCCAACTAATGTTGGTGTTGTACTTTTTTGCGTTGTAGAACACTGGAATAATGCAGATAAATCTGATTTACAAACTAACGACGCTATTATATATCTTAATCTCGATGATAATAACCCAACTGTAAAACGTTGTCTTTATAGTACATCCGGTGCATTTGGATTCAGTATTGATAGACCAATTCATGGAGATTATATATATAATTATAAAGAAAATTTGATTGTTACATTTACTGAGGGAACTAATGAATCAGCAAATGAAACAAGAATTATTAATCTAACTGACCCGTTTTATGATGGTAACAATGGAGATGATACTGCAATAGGATATGACATCACTATTGATGAAGTTGATTCATTTAATCTTATTCCAAATGTTACTTATCCTGAACTTCAATTAGAAGTTAAAGACGGTGGTAATCTTAAAACTGGTGCTTATCAAATAGCAATTAAATATCGTCTTGATGATGGTACTTATACAAACTATTCTCCTTTGAGTACATCACTCATTGTTTGTGGTAATTATGAAGAAGATTATGCGTTAGGTATCGAAATCAATAAGAATATTACTATTAGTTTTAGAAATAGTGGTATTAAATATAAACATTGCCGGTTTGCGATTGTTTATATTACTGACGAAGCTCAATTATCATATGAAACTGATGACATTTCAATTAATGGTATAAGCACTACTCATATTGTAAGCGATGTTTCGTATTTATCTACTATAAGTCTTGATGATATTTTTATTAAAAATATATCATATATTCGAGATAATACTCTTGTTAATTTCAATAATAGACTTATTCGAGGTAATGTAAAAACTCTTGATTATAGTAAACTTGATAGTGAACTTAAAGAATTTACAGAGAATAATCTTGATGTTCAATTAAGTTGGAATCCGAGTTCTTCTTATATTAATAGTACTCGACGTTATTTTAAGAGTGGTGAAGTTTATGTTCTTTATGCTGGATATTATGATTATAAAGGTGACCTTGTAAATATACATCATATTCCTTGGAAAGCTAACAATTATGATATTGAAGCATATCCCGTAGGTTCTACTAATCAAAATGCTCATAAAATTCCTTATAAATCTGAAAACATTAGTAAGATTATAAGTCCGATTTGGAAGAGTTTACCTAATATTGATGCTACTGAACAAGTAGATGAAATTGCTAAAACTGGAGTTGGTAGTGAGAATCCTACAATAGCTCGTAATCGTTATTTCACTTTATATGGAGTTTCAACTGAACACACAACTGTTAAAACGAAAGGTCGTTCTTTAACAAAAGGTAAACTGAAATTACCAAGTCTTCCGTTACCATATATAACTGAAGATTCTGAAGGTGGAGTTAATCCTTCTGATTATCAAGTTGTAGTATTGGAGATAACAAGTGAGAGTACATCGAGCCAGTTAATTGGTGTTGAATGTAGTCCTACATTTGGTGGAAATAATGTGATACCTGCTGGTATAAATTTAACTACAAAAGTTTATGATGCTACATCGGTAGTTAAACAGATTGATTCAGAAGAATCTGAAGTTGAAACTGGGTATTATGAAGTTTCTGAATCTAATCTTTTAGCATCTGATAGTAAATCTGCATTTATTGGTAATACAATTAATACCAAAACTAATTTCGTAATTAATCTTGATGCAAAAGAAACTAAATATATTTTAATTGAAGCTCGATTAAGTTATAAAGTTAATGGTTCAACTGCTCCGACATTTAATTGGTTAACTCAATTATATTCTACTTCTTCTGAATGGAATCCTACTTATACATTAAGTCCTAATATTAATATCAAAGCTAATCTTGCTGGTAAAACAGATTTAATGAATAAATATATTAGTTCAATAGTTTATTTCTTTGTTGAACATAATATTAATAATTCTCGAATTGTTACGCAAGGTTTCGCAATGCGAGATACTGAAACTAACAATTTTGGTAAAAATCAAACTTATAAAAATCCTTTTGGTGGAGATAATGCAAGATTTTACACATTTGAATATCTCTATAACAAAATAAATAGTATTCGAGGTAAACTTAAACCTCTATACTTTGAAACTGATGTTCTTAAATTTGTTAAAAATGAAGAACTTGATGATGATATAAAAGTATTCCCAACTGAATGGAATGGTTCTGATTTTAATGGATTTAATAATAATCCTAATGAATCTGGAACTCGATTCTTAGATGCTGACATTAATAGTCTTACAATTGATACTTCTCGTGCAACCAAAGACGTTTCACTTGAATATATCAATGCTAATATTAGTTCTCAAAACAATATTGCTGGCGACAGTTATTATCGTATTGAAAAAGGTTTTGATGGATTTAATAAAGGTACAGATAATGAAGAATGGACAAGAGGATATATTGCCGATTTAATTAATAATTCTGAAACACTTTATTCTGATGTTAATAATCAGAAACTTCAAATTGCATCTAATGTAATTAACATTAAAGGTTCTTCTGAAGTAATAACTCCTTTAGTTGGTGATACATTTATTGGATATATAACACTTCGAGCTACTGCCCCATCATCCGATTATCGTTATGGTGATGCTCAAGCAAAAGAATTAGACAGTAATGCTACTGTTTATCGTTGGATATTTACTGTTCCTCTTGAAAGTAAATTCAACATTCTTGCTCGATTCAGTGTTAATAACGTAGATAAATCTTTCAAATATCACGATAAACGTGGTAATGAATTACGTGAATTTTATCAATTAAGTTATCAAGTTGATAATTTCATAAATAGTAGTGTTGGTAAAGGTTATTCTCCTGTTTATAACGAGAATGGTATTGAAACATTTACTTATTTTGAAGAAATTCCCGGAACTCAAGACCATCCTTATCGTATAATTCGTAGTCAATTACAGAGTGCTGAAAATGCTAATCTTAATTGGCGATTATTTAGAAGTGATGATTATAAAGATATGCCTTTTAATCGAGGTGAAATTATTGCATTGAAAACTGACAATAAAAATCTTTATATTCAACAGACATACGGTCTACACTTATTACAACTTCGTGATACACTTTCTAATACTGATGAAGGTACTTCGTATTTAGGTACAGCTGATATATTTAATATGGAACCTCAAGAGGTTACATATAGTCCCAGTGGTTATATAGGTTGTCAAAGTTATTTTGATACTCACGTTAATGTTATTGGTTATTTTGTTATTGATGCAGTTCATAGACGTATCTTCAATATCAATGGAGATAAAGTAAGTAATATGACTGCTCTTAATGCTCTTAAATGGTTTGACGGTAATCTTGTAAAAGATGTAATTAATCCATTTAAGAATAATGGTAGAATTTGGGCATTTAATGAAGATACTAATATCTTATATTTAGTCCAAAATGTTAATAACAAACAGTTCACAATTAGTTTTAGTCCTATTGCTAATGCTTGGATTTCATTCCATGACTATAATCCTATCGTAGGTATTACCAATCGAAATGGATTATTCTGGTTTGATAAACATGGTATTTATGCAATATCTAAAAATAATTATGGTCGATTCTTAAAAGATGATAATGGTAATCAACTTATTAAAGAATCTTATATTAAATTTATTCTTAATGATAATAGTAGTTACAATAAGTTATTAAATAATATCTCTTGGAAAGATAGAGTTGATATTGTTAATAATTTGTTACCTACTATTAACGAATTTGAGAAAACTATTAATGAAATATTGGTTCATAATGATGACCAATGTACTGGTTATAAAATTGTTAAATTTAATGATATTTGGTATAATGGTACAACTGGTATTAATAAAGTAAATCTTTGGAGATTTAATAATGTTAATGATATACACAAACAAATACCTTTTATGGTTACTGATTTAGTTGTAGATAAATCTGCATTAAAACGTAAAGCTAAATGGTATGATGTTAATAAGTTCATTTGTCAATATGTTTATTGTATAATGAAGTTTAATAATAGTGATAATAACAGACTTTGGGAACTTATTGATGTTAATCCTGAATGGATTCTTGATAATCGTAATAATCAAAGGTAATTTGTAACAACTTGTGCGGCTCGGCCTGCGGCCTCGCTCCCCGGTGGGGCAGGAGGTTGCACGCCCACTTGTCGTGTTACTCAAACTTTTAATGGTATGTCTAATCGTAAAGTTAATCCTGATAGTCTTCGTCAAGTTACTCGTTATATTAATGAGTATTCTCAACATATTTGGGATAACGAATTGACTGGTGATAAAGAATTTGTTCGTGTTAAAGAAAATGATAAACTTAAAACTGTTCGTTCACGTTCAAAAGATGGTAAATATTATTATCCTTATGCTTCATATGAAGGTGGTGCTAAAACTATTGGTCCCGGTTTTAAGTTAAATGATACTTCTGATTTTACTAAATCTGTTAAAGCAAAAGGTAAAGCAACAAGAAAACAAATTGATGCTGAATTGAATCGTCGTATGGCAAAAGCCTACAATGATGTTCGTGATATTTATTCTGAGAAATATGGTATTGATGATTTCAATACTTTACCTCAACCTATTGTTAATCTTATGTCTAATCTTGCATATCGAGTAGGTCGAACTGGTTTTAGACAATATAAGAAATTGTTAAAAGGTGCTAATGAACGTAATACAGATAGTATTATTAAAGAATATACTACTGGTAATAAAAGAAGAGATAAATCTGAATTAGAAATATTTAAGACTAATAGTTCTAATGATTATGATATGATTAGAAATAAATTATTTTCTAATTTTAATACTGATGATAATCCTGATAATTATGTTGAAGATATGAGTAAAACTAATCGTAAAAAATATAATTTCGGTGGTATTCGTTCTACACATGATGCTACTGCTGATTATTTAGGAATGGCTCGTAATTCCGGTAATAGTTTTTTCGGTAATGGCATGATTGATTTATTTTATCATGGTGGAAAGAATGATGATACTGGAATTCCAGTTAAGAATTATGTAGATAAGTTAATTGCTAACGATAAACTTATTTATGCAAATATGCAGAACAAAATCAATAATGAAATTGTTACTGCTCGTGGAGTTGCTCGTTGTGGTGGTCTTGTAAGACGTAAGCGAAAAGATTTTGGTGGCGTTATGTCTGGTAATGTTTATCGAAGTATTGTCGCTGGTAAAAACAATCGAGATTATTTTGATGGAGTAGCTGTTGGCCTAAAAACTAAATATTTAAATGATGCTTATGCTGAAGGTGATATTGATTTGAATGCACAAGGTATTGCAAAAGCAAATCAGTTGATGGCTCGTGATTCAGCAATTTATGCTAATATGCAAAATAAGATTAATAATGAAGTTCTAACTTCTCGTGGTATTACTGCTAAATTCGGTGGACTTGTTGGAATTCCTCGTAGGAAATTCTATTGGGGTGGAACAAGTATTAATGACCCCGGTAGTGTTCAATGGGGTACACGAGTTCAAGCCAGTGATATTGATGAATCTAAATATAGTGCAGACGGCGAAGGTATCGTAGGTGGTAGTGCTTTAAGTGGAGCTGGGACTGGATTGGGAATTGGAGCTGCTGTTGGTGGAACTGCGGCGCTTGCCACTGGTGCAGCTGCCGGTTCTTGGTTTGGCCCTATCGGTGCTGGTATCGGTGCATTAATTGGTGGCATCGTTGGTCTGTTTACTGGACGTAAGAAAAAGCGTCAAGAAGAACGTCGTCGTCAAGAACTTTTAGCTGAACAAGCTGAAATGGAACGTCAGCAAACTTTGGGTAATATGCAAGATAAAGTTGAAAATGATGTTGCAACTATTCGACAAAGTAATCTTGGTAATTACTCTGAAGGTACAGGATTTTATGCTAAATTAGGTGGAATGATTGGTCGTAGAAAATTAAACACCGGCGGTCAAGTAGTTCCTAATTCATCTAATAGTGTTGTTGCTTATGGTCAAACGCATGAACAATATAATCCTGCTACTGGTGAAACTGGAATCATATATGGAGATTCGGAAATTGAAGGCGGCGGCGCTAAAAATGGTCGAATGTATGCTGGTGAAGTTGTTCGTGAAACTCCTGAAGGTGGTCAAGTATTCAGTGATACGATTAAAGTTCCCGGAACAAATCGTACTTTCGCTGATTACGCAAAGAAACTTACTGATATGAAAGGTAAAAAAGAAGCTCAAGTTATTCAACTTGCTGATGGAGTTACATTATCTTTGTCTGCATTAGATAAGAGTAAAACTAACAAATTACAAACTGGAACAAATGTTCGTAATATTGAAAAGTTAGTTTATAGAATGAATAAAGCTCGTGGTGAATCTGAAGCTATTGATGCTAAAACAGAAGATTTGTTTGAAGCTCAAGAACTTTATGCTACTGCTTTAGGACTTCGTAATGATGCTCCGGTTATGCGTTGTGGTGGAATGGTAAGAAAGAAAAGACCTTTTGGTGGATATGCTTCACCGTATAGTCTTACAGGGGTTTCAGCTCCTAAACTTACTACTTTACCTCCAATTCAAACTACTGCAAGTGCTGGCGGTGGTTCTGCATTTAAGTTCGGATTTAATGAATTTGGACTTGGTATGAATCTTGCAAGTTCACTGTTTGGAATTGTAGGTAATGCTCTTAATACTCGTGCTAATCGAAAGGCTATTGAATTTGAATCTGCACTTCATGTTCCGAAAGGTAATAAAGTAGATGCTGTCCAATATAGTACAGATTATGATATTAGTGAGGAATTACAAGAACTTGGTACACAAGAACGTAGAGCTGCTCGATATATTACTGATAACACAAGTAATGTTCAAACTGCTCGAAATAGTGTAGCAAATCTTGCAATTAATGCTCAACTTGCTCGAAATAAACTGTATGGAGCTAAGAAAGATTATCAACGTCAAAGATATGATTTGAATAGGCAAGAACGAGTTAATGCTCGAAATGCTAATAGTCAAATTATGTATCAAGACGCTATTAATGAATATAATAAAGCTGTCGGCTTAAATCAACAGTTAATGGCAGTCAGAACGCAAGGATTACAAGGAATGTTACAAGGAGTTGAAGGTCTTGCCGGAGCAGTTAATAATTACGCAAGTGCCCGCTTATATGAAAAGTTATGGCCTCGTGGAGTAACTAATCACATG
>ULNX01006331.1_pt1 | contig 16409 bp, 50 predicted proteins | sample 1952061 | NCBI WGS metagenome assembly ULNX01 (sample SAMEA4835588, study PRJEB28245) | human gut metagenome | biome: gut microbiome; material: fecal sample | place: Denmark | collected 2008 | reverse complement strand
ATTTATATGTACATAATAATTCAAATACAACAATTAACATGTACATAATAATTCAGATTTAACATGTACATAATAATTCATAAATTAATTTATATGTACATAATAAATACCCTAATATTAATTAACATGTACATAATAAATACTCTAATATTAATTAACATGTACATAATAATTCAACCTAAAAATCGTCAGAATTATTGTCTCCATGCTGCATGTCATATAAATCGGATTCACCTTTAGCCGCTATTATAGAACCTTTTCTAGCTATTTCAGACATTGACTTTCCTACCTTCTTACTCGTATTAGACAGTAATTCATACTCTTCATCCGATACAAGAATATGCAATGTGCGTCTTCTGGCTCCATCTTTCATAGGTCTTCCACGTTTCTTTTTCTTATCACTCAAATCACTTACCTCCTTTCTTGATACGATATCCTCAATATATCAGCCACACCCATAACACAGAAACATATATTGACATTTTCTTTCGTGATTAAAGCCATTATCAACGCTAATATCCACAATGTAATCAAGTTAATAATAATTTTACTCATAAACCTATTCACCTCTTTTCTAAATATCAATCACAAAAGAAAAAGCCCCAGCCATCATAGCTAGGACTTCTCCAATTCTTTTAATTTCTCATTTAAGTAATCATGTACTCTTTCCGCCTGCTCTTTTGATAGATGAGTAAATATCCAACGTTCTTCATTCATACGTTCACGGTCTTTACAACCAACCATAAACGAATCCTTGAACGTGGTATCCATACAAATATCAAAGTTATTGAACATTGTTTTCATACTAATCACTCTCCTTTCTCTCATAAAAGAGTGTGTTTACACCGCGAATAGTTATTTTCAGTACGAGTTTCTTCCTTATTATAATGTCTCAACTCCAAGCCCACATCACCAACCAGATAATACCTATAATATGTAACATGATCCAAAGACAAGAAAACATACGGAACAATATACTAGTATTCCCATCATCTATATCTTCAGCTACCCAAAGCCAAATCAACGCATCAATCGGAAACCCTGCGAACACATATATAACTTTAATAAAATCTTTGATAATCCACATTTCCATAAAGCAAACTCCTATTTATCAAAACCATAAGTCTCACTAATACACTTCCGCAAAACATCGATAGTTTTCTCATGCCTTCGGACATCTTTTTTCAATGACTCAACTCTATCTATTTCATTAAACAGAAGAATTTGTGTGGCTCGCCTTTTATCAGATTCATGCAACCACACCATTCCGTTATAAACTTCTTTTTCAATATCGCTGCACGTGAAAGTTTTTGCTGATCTATCTTGAGAACCACCAACTTTAAAATATGCCCTACCACGAGTCACGTTCGACAACATATCGGCATATCTCTCATCAATAACCACCTCCCCGGAATATTCCTGCAACTCACCTTCGTAAAGCTTGTACAAATATCCGGTTCCTAAGCTTTTATATTTTCTACTCATAAAATATCAATCTCCTTTCTTACATCCAAGCCCAGCATACCAGCGCTATAAAAACACATATATGTAACGCAATCCATAAACTACTAAATGCGACTTTACAAATATCTAAGTTGCTAAGATTCTTACAATGTCCATCTTTATCTGGTAAAGCATCAAATATCGTTTTTAAGGTGGACTTCCAAATATAGCCCCATATAACCGCACCAACGACCAACGACACAATTCTTATTCCTATCTTAATCTGATCCAAAATATCAATCTCCTTTCTTACGTGATGCTCTCTTTCTTTTCTTCAGTCCCTTACGTATCAGCACGCCACCATGCATTTTTAACCAGTTATTTGTAACACGTCTTCCACTCAATAACGATAAAGCTGTCAGACTATCTAATTCAACATCCATAGTCATCTCACCAGACCAAGACGTTGATAAGTGCTCAGGTAAATCATCAAGCGACTCATTCCCAACTGTCATATTCATTTCGTGAAAACTACCAACTGGCTTATCTCTAAAATATAATTGTCCGTCCATAACTCTCCTTTCAAATATCAATCACCAACATAATTCCATAAGTCGCCATACTTGTTCTTTGCACAATCACGCATCTCATAAGATATTAGCCCATCATGAAAAGCTCTGTTGAATAAAGTAGCCCGACTCACTGCACCACCATCTTCATAAAATTCACTTAAAAATTGATACGTTTTTGAAATATCTTAATACACTCAAATATTTTTTCAGCTTTCTCAACGTCCGATTCACTCAGCCACACAGTATTTAAACAATGCACTCCTTCTCTATTCGAACAATGTAATATCATTGGTCCGTCCGCTGTTTCTGCGATAGCTATTGTGTCTTCAGAAATCCACTGCTCTTCAATCAATCTAGCGTCACAGTGATATAAATAAGCTTCACGCTCAATTACTTTTCCTTTCTTCTTCATATATAAATATATAGCACCACGGCAGTTCCATAATTCTGTAGCTTCTGCTAATAAGTCCATTCCATTTTTAATATCGTTTTCTTTCATAATTTAAATCTCCTCTTCGTATTAATACTATTCAAGCTCTTATTTCAATCAGAGAATATCAATACTAGTTTTCATGTTACCGTCTCTTTTCATAAAAGATTACGTCTATTCACGAAAACACATCTTTGATCATTTGATTTCTAACAAATAACTACAAATTTTTGACCACATCTATCACAATAATGTTGCGTAGGAACGCTATAATCTATTACATACCCACAAGCAGGACATACATATTTATTATTTCTTCTCTGTTTAAGTCTTGGTGTATTCTTAGCTTTAAGTTCAAGATACTCCTGATATTCTTTTTTACTAATTACTACATCGTTTTCTTTCATAATTTATTTCAATCCTTTCCTTGAAATATAAAAAGAGCCCAAGCACTACGCCTGAGCTCATCTCAATGTTCAGATACTATTTTTCGATTACACGAACTTTCTTTACCTTTTTCTCTCCGTCCCAATATACAATTGTAATTTTTTTTCATATACCTCATCTCCATGTGTGAGACTATTTCACCTCATACTCGCTAATGGTAAACTCGCCGCCAATACTACCAGTATCTTTTAACCATTTAGCACCATTCGACTCAATAATCTCATCAAGCGACGGTAAATCTCCACTGATCTTACCACGTCTCTTATAAAGATCTAACTTTTCCCAAACGGACCAACCAGCTTTAGTGATATGATTATAAACTCCAACGATGCTGTGACCACCGCCACAATCATTACCCCATTCTTCTTCAACTAAATATACTTTCATACTACTCCACCTCGAATTCACTATAAGAATAACAACCTTCATTACCGTGCACATCTTCATAACGCAAATATCCAGAATGAACTATCTCGGCAACTGTTGGAATATAATTGCTTTTGTATGTATGACCTGCAATAAATATACGTGTAATTGCTTTTTCACTAACAGTTTTCTTTAACGCCTCACGAATAATTTTAGCTGCTTTGACTTTACTACTGTAGCAACCAATATAACTACGTATCTCATTACCGTTAATGATCTGTAACGAATCAACTAGATATACTTTCATCAGACCCCTCCTTTACTTCGAATAACTTCTTAGTTCGACAACTGCCGTCCAAATTATCTTCAGGCTCGTCAATCTCTTCCACACAACGATCAAAATATGGACAGTCAACGAATTCATATAAACGTATTGCATCTTCTCTATTTAGTTTCATAAGATATCACCATCTCTAAACATTAATGTATCCCTACTTTTAATAAACACGTAGTCAGAAAGTTCAGCCATAATAGCTTTTCTATCGAACTTACTTCCGGCGGCTTTCTTGTGACCACCTCCGCCATAAGCATGCGCAATTTCTCCGCCCAGATCGACATCCTCACGAATAGTACGATAACTAACTGTACCTTCACAAATATTAACCATTGCCACATATTCAATATCCGGATTCATCTCGCATAACCGATTACCTAACTCACTGAAATATCGTTCAGCAAAGACAATACCGTATACATGTCCGAATTCGTCGACCTTTCCAATCAGTTGCTTATTCTTTTCTTCTACGTAAATATCAATGTCTTTTTGTTTCTGGTCGAGAAGAGCCATATCTTTTTCAGAATATATAGGAAAGACACTTATACCTCTATAAAGTTTAAGAGTAAGTATTTGACCTAAAGCCCAATCAATGAATTTCTCACGTCCATAAATATAAAAGAGATCGTTTACATGTTTGCAAACAATCCCTTCTTTTCCAAGCTCTTCCCATCTCCAAGTATCATAATCTCGGACGATGTCAACGAACTCATCGATATTACAAATTACGTTAGCCCTCAAATGATCAAACTGTTCGTGGCGTCTTAGATAAGTATAAAACAATTCAGTACCAGATGTTTTTATACCGAGTGTATCATTCATAACACTTACTTCACACCAATTAAATTTATTTAGTCCAAGAGCAGTTGCATGATGATCAAATAGATGCCAAATATCATCACCGGCATACAAATCGATAGTTCTAGCTAAATCTTTACCAATAGAAATATCAGTAATAAAGACCTTATCGTATTCTTCTACTGGACAATTCTCCCAAAACCCCCTAACTTTCTTATCAACATCTCCATAATCACAATATTCCACATCTACATTCTTACGCCCAAAAGCCAAATATGCCAGAATAGCACACCCCACACCATCGAGATCCGTGTGTACGAAACATTTAATTTTCATACTCTTACTCCTCCTTTTTCTTCTTTTTAACTTTTATATGTATTACTCCAACTTCATTCCAACTAGCAAGACTTTCGATATTAGTAACTTCAGCATGTAAAATATCATCCGGTAATACATTCTTGGCTGTGTTTACAGATGCAGAGAATACATTACAATCCCTGTTGATATGAACTGAAATATTCTGAAGTCTGTCCATAAGATTCAAAATATCAATTAGCTTAATCATTTATTTTCCTCACTTTCTCCTATTATTGTTTCAACTGTACGAAATTTATGATGGCAATTCCAACATCCATAGAACCTGGTTATCTTAGTTTTGGTTTCATCTATCTCTTGATGATGAGAATATACGTTCCTACCACATTTAGGACATCTCATACTCTTATTCCTCCTTTGCTAATCTAATAACATTAATTACTCGTACATAACAACGATCCGGATAGCTACATAAAGATTCTTCTACTTTTCTAATTTCTTCCAATGTTGGACGTTTTCCAGCTATATCTATCACTATATTATTAATATCGAGTCTTGGATCACCTCCTCCAAGTATAGATTCGGAATAATCTGTATAACTGTACACCATAATAACTTTCATACTCTTATTCCTCCATTCCTTCTATTAACTCATCCAACCTATCTCTCAACTCACGAATATCATCAACAGATAAGTGATTAATAACCCACCTGTCGTATTTCGTAAAACTACGGTCTTTAGAAGCAATCAAGATTCTCCCACGATCATCAATAGACTCGTCAAAACCGACACGAATGTTTTCAGACTCGAATATTCTTTTAATTTCGTCCATACTCTTATTCCTCCATTATTACTTATATTTTTTCTTAATTACTTTTATTAGTAATCCTATTAATTCTCTATCATCCACGCAATTACCTGTTATATGTTTAGACTCGTCAGGATACCTAAACCATTCATAATATACATCGCCACCAAAACCTGCCACATCAAGTAACTTTTTAATTCTAGTTTCACGGATAGTTTCTTTAATACAACGAATCAAAATCACGATAACGAATAGTGTGAATATGCTAACCGGTATAATATATTCTGTCACAAGTTTAAATTTAAAATATGTATTCATAACATATCAATCCTCCTTCTTTACGAAATTACTAGAACACTTACAGTCATCGCACGCCCAGCTCTGAACGCCATATAGATGTTTATTCACGCAATTCTGACACGAATACTGCTCAAATATTTCTTTAATTTCTTCAGCAGACGGGCCATAGACATGATGAAAAATAACATCTCCGTACTTCTCATAGGCTTTAGCGACTTCAAAATTCAGTTCAAATGTCGGACTCTTTCTCAAACCAAAAAGGACGAGGAACTTATATCCACGCCCATTCATACATTTCTTATACCAATCTTTCCAAACCTTAAATCGTAATTTATATCTTTGCCTCATAATTTTTACACCTCTTACGCTTTTTGAATACGTATACTATATTAATAATAAAAGTCCTCTATCAAATCACATTCTTTAAGTCCATAAGGGAATTCAGCATAAGCTACAACTTCTACCTGGTTTCCTTCCAACCAATCATTTTCTGTATCCCAAAAGTCATCAATATATGACCCATACGGAGATGCAATATCAACGTTATATTTCCATGTTTTACCATGACTCCATTCATCATCTTTTAATAAAATCAAATAATTGACTTCTCCATAGAGATTAGCAGGTGGATTATTTTTATCAAATGGAATCCAATTAATTTTTGGTACTTTCATAAATATCAATCCTCCTCTAATGCTTTAAAACTACTAGGGTACCAAGCTACTTCTTCGGGCTTGTTTAACTCCACGGTATTCCAGCAATGATTTTCGTTATCGAATATGTTGATCTGATCGATTTTTTTGCCGGGAAAGGTATCGTGTAGTTGTTCAAGAATAAGTTCCAAATCAAATGTTGGTGAATGTCTCAAACCAAAAAGGACGAGAATTTTGTATCTACACCCATTCGTATTGTTCTTATACCATTGTGTCCAGACTCTCCACCTAATCTTCAGAGGTCCAAATTTTCTATAAACATATGCTTCGGATTTTTCATGTTTTCCGTAATTCATATGAATATCCATAATATAAATCAATCCTCCTCTATTTTTGATGGGTTTGCTACTGATGTTCTCTTCCTATATTTTTATCTTGCTATGTCTAACCATGTTCTCCATAGCCTCACATAGTTCCGCAGCTGTATATCGACACTCAATCTTCGCCGACTCGTCAGCCTCCTTCGGTATGAATATACTACCAATGTTTCCACGATCTGTAAGAGTTATCTCTCTGATTGGAATACCTGCGAATATGTATTGAAGAACCAAATCCACCTCATCGATTAGTATGCCTTTTCTAGTAATATCACTCCCACGAAACTTATATTTAAAATAATCTTCAACCGTAACAGGATACGGGATATCAAACCCCATTTCACGAGCCTGTTTAGCTATCTCTCCAGCTTGACATTTGGTGGCGACCAAAATATAAGACCCTTCAGCAGCTGATCTCTTGATTAATTTAGTAGTTTTCCCGCTACATCTTTCTCCAATCGTAATCTGCATAACTATACCTCCTCCATTAAAATATCAATTCGTCTAACATGAACCGCAACCGCTCTCTTATTCTCTTCAATTAATCTGTCTATTTTCTCTTGTTCATAGTTCATTAACAACTCAGCTGCTTTCGCTCGATCTGGCGTATATAACCATACCTTTCCTTCTAAAACCTCTCCCGCAAATCCAGCACAATGTTCTTTCGCGATTGGTGTACCGGACTCCGACATAACAACGAATATATTTAATTCAGGCTCATAATGTTTAGAATCGTAATACCATTCGTCGCGGTGCTTTATCTCTCCGTAACTTTCTACAAGCCGATTGTTTAGAATTCGATACAAATATCCGACTCCTACTTTTTCAAATGGTTTACCGATAGTCATCTTATTCCTCCTCCTTTTTATCTAAATATAAGACAAGACCTTTAGACGTGTAATACTCAGTATCTATAGTTAACACTCTACTATTTAATAAAGACTCATCTAAAATACGATAAATCTGACTACATATACCGGCAATAATCAATTGCTCATCTTTAAGAATATAAACATGCTGTCTTAATCTACTAAGTTGCAAAACATCTCTCAATGTTATTTTCTTTCCACTCATCTTCTTACTTCTCCTCATCTACACGCATACTGCTATGCCGAACCACACCAACCATTCGATTCGTTTGAACTTATCTTTCTCCGTCGTAAATTTATAAGCTAATAGTAAAGCCCATACAACTTTGACGGTTAAACATATTCTATTAATCATTTCTATTCCTCCCCAATGACTCTCTCATATTCTTTTGTCATTAAATCTACGAAAATATCAGTCCGACTTCTGCCAGTCTTCTTACTTAAATCATGCAACATCTCAGCCTGATCTTTTCTAAGTCTAAAATTAATACCTTCACGTTTAGCGTTAGGATTTCTCGGTCTACCACGTTTCGCCACAAATATCAATCCTCCTTATTTAATTTATCTTTAAGTAACACTTTATACGCTTCATTTTCAGCGGTGAGTCTCTTTACCTCTTTTGCTAATACTGATATTTCTCTATCATAATCTGCTCTTATCTGACACATTCTACTAAACGAAGTCCATTGAGCACCGTTAATCCAACAATGCGATTTATCCTCATCGTATCTAACATATTCTAATTGTTCATTATCGCTCATAATCTAATCCTCCTTATCTTTTGATACAATCTCACCGTCTTCACCCACGACCATCCATTTATTGTCCTCTCCAAAGATATGAATTAACAAACCTTTTTCTTCCGGACTCAGTTCATTACGATACCAACGGTTAATATATTCACCTGCTTGCCCACCGTTATCACCAATTTCCACCATTACCTGTAAAATAAATCTCCAACGATCGTCATCACTATTTTTATATGCTTTTTTGGCTAGATCTGGCTTTAAACCAAAGAACTTCAATAATCCAGTAGCGCATTCATCACACAAATCAAAACCTCGTATTAGGCTATTGTTATTACTACGAAACTCACACCTTACAATTACTTTGTCGCGATATTTTACAAAGTTTTCTCTATAGAATTTTCCACATTTATCACACTGTTTTGCATCGCTCATAATCTAATCCTCCTTATATTTATTGCAGTGAACAGTTACACTGCTTATGTAAGACTCAATACTCTCGTCTGCAAAATAACCAACACTTCTCATACTAAGTTGAAAGTCCACATTTTCAGGTTTCACATCATAACCTGGTAACAGTGTTAATACCTTTTCAGCGATAATATCTTTAACCTCATCTTCAGTTAATTTAACGTCCATTGTTTCTACTAAAATATCCATAATCTAATTCTCCTTTTTAACAAATACTTCTTTCGGAACTACAATAGTTAATGATGCTCTACGGCATACACCGCCCAATTCAGGCATACAATAATCTGGTTTTTCAATTTGAATATATGGAATTATCCCATTTAGCAGCTCACGTTTTAAAATATCAGCCATACCGTCTTCATCCAAAACATCAACCTTAAAACTATCAAATACATGCCTAACCGAGATTTTTCTTATCTCAGGTTTGCTATACGACACGTTAGGATTTTGGGTATGTGATTTGTATAGATCCAGCTCCCATTTTGTTTCCTTTAGCTCTTGTTTTAACCTTTTCATTTTCATACGTCTATTCATAATTAATCCTCCTTTGAAACAACTACACCTTTGTATCGAATAATTGTCGGTATAAGTCCAGTAACATTCTTATGAAAATTCATCTTAGCCCGAATAGCTAAAATATCAAATGAATCGTCTGTATGTATTGAATATTGCTTTTCTGACTTCTGTTTGTTCATAATCTAATCCTCCTTTCTACGATTCCAAAGTTCAGCAATCTCTTTATCTCCACAATACTCACCGTAATATCCATCTCCTATTCCAACGCTCAGCAATCTCTTCATCACTACAATACTCACCATAATATCCATCTGCGGTTCTTTCCTCGGTTTGTGCATGACATGCCTCGCAACGGACTAGTTTTACGGTATAACTACAATATCCGTCAGGCTTTGTCCTTTCGATTATTTTTGCAGGACCACCACAAAACGGACAAGGCTTTAACTGCGAATTTAGACGTTCTCTTAACTTCTTTTTACGCTTTTCTTCAGCTCGCTCTAATGCATGTCTATTTCTTCGATCGGTTCTTCCTGGCACCATCTGGTCTAACATTTCTTCACGTGCTAATTCATCGATTATGTTATGCATAATTAACAATACCTCCGTGTTTTTCAATAAGCTGGTTTACCACATCAATAGGGACGTACCCATACACTGTTTCTGTTGTATCAGGATCTTCTGCATATTCATCAATTAAGTCGTCCAATTTACTTGGATAACCCAATTCAACTTTTGTATAAGGCCAAGCTTCATTCTTTCTAGGTTCACAATATGCATATCTATTAGCCTGTATTGATATATTGAATCCGTCCATACACTCCGCTCGTTTTGTTGGTATTGCAACATCACTATGAGGTTCTACACAATAGTTCTTTTTCAGGAATTCATTTACTTGATCCATACTCACACATCCTTTCTTTTTTCTTTACTCTCAGATTAATCGTCTTTACATTTTCACCCTACGGATTAACTGTATCCACAATTCCTCTTCGCTCATGCTCAGATTTTCTGTGAATACAATAAATATAAAAAGAGAAGCCCTTGTATTAGGACCTCTCTTCTATTTTAGATTTTGTCAATAATAACTCCATCAACGGAAATTTCAAATGTAATTTTCATAGTTTTATTCTCCTTTCTTGAAAATATCATTGCTATCTATTTCATAACAGTCCATGTTTGAGTCGCGTAAAACACATCTGTAAACATTACTTCTACGAAAAGTCCTCACAGAATGCCTCTGAGAGCTCATATTTGGCGATTTAAGCCACTTTAGCGATATCAGTCTAGACTAAATTAGAAAAAGAAAAAGAGCCCTAAATTAGAGCTCCTCATCGTACCATCTGTTAGTTATGGTTTCATAAATGCAACTTACACCTAACATCAATAATGGAATATAACCCAATTCTTTCGGCATATCGATAAATAAATTTAACGGTAACCAAAATGCCATTAGTAATACTCCTATCATCTCAATCATTGTCATAAATTTTCTCATAATACCATACCTCCTTTTCTATAATAGAGCATGATATTATCGCGAAGTATGAGCAGACACAGGATGTGTTTTTGTTGCGAATCTTTACTACGTGCAGCTGTTCTCAATATTTTCAAACAGAAAAGAAGACCCAACCATTACGGCTAGGCCTCCTCTGTTTTAATCTTCCACAATTTTTCTCGAATTTGCTGAAATAATCCGTCACTAAATATATACTCGTTGTAGTCTGTTCCGAATATAGACCCTAATCTACACATTACTGATTCAGGCTTTACATTTACCTCCTTCAATAATTGCATAAAATAGTCTTCCGCCTCCGAACCAGGCACGACTTTCAATCTATGAATTGACATTTCACATTTCCTCCTTTCAATTGTCTCATAAAGGAGTGTGTTTTTGCCGCGAGTTAAAAACGTATTCACGAGTACCGAACGGTTGAGAGCACGTCTTTAGTCCGAACTTCGCCGCGTATAGCTTGACCAGTTGTCCCAGTAAGGTTTACGGATATGTCTCTCTTTCTTACTCTTCTTAACTTGCTTGTTACTATCAAGAATTTGCTGCTCACATACTCTACATACCTGCCGCCCTTCCGGAACATACTCACCGCACATAATGCATCGATCTTCCATAAATATCACTTCTTTTCTTCATACTTAACTGGTTTATGTGAATACTGATTAACCGGTTCCGTCAAACACTCATTACACGGCTCATCAGTTTCCGCTTTATTGAAATGTTTGCAAGACTCACAATACTCGTCAAAATTCACGAACTTCATCCCATCATTGTTCATTTGCTGCCAACGCCTCCTCTAAATGATCCATATGTAAGTTTTTGATTTTCAGAGCAAGATAGCCTACCGTATCGCTTGACTCTAAATATCCAGACAGTAAGCTCTTTACCTCCTCTTCGAATCTCTCATTTGCTGCTTCTAAATCGTAATTAGCCATAAATATCAACCCTCCTTATCGCTCAACGCTGTTCAACTCATCCAATTTCTTACGAATCTTATCCAGAATATCCTCGACAGTCTTTCGAGTATTCTTGCTGAGTTTAATATGTTTCTCGTGATCATCGTACCAATCGAAAATTTCATATAAATTCTCTTTAGCCCAACTGAAAGCCCACCAGTCGCATATCATTTCCAGTATATATTTATAAGGCATATCAAGAACGATCTCTCCCTCATCTGGTTCGTCGCATTGCAATACAAAGTACTGCCAATGGTGCGGGTTACGATGAATATGCTTGAGCCATGCCATATTGAAATCGTCTACAACCTGACTCGATCTGTTTCCGCCATAGAAATACGCATCGTATGGACCATATTCGTCTGGCTCTGTCTTACTAGCATCATGCGCAAACCCAATCTGATGCTCTAAAATAAGTCTCATATCAGACGGAATCAGATCCGGTAAATTCTCCTTAATCCAGTCATACCCTTTCTTCACGTTAGCCTTATGCTCCTGCAAATATAAATCATACTCTTTACTCATTTGTCTCCTCCTTTTTAATAAACTCTCTGGCACAGTCGCATCCACAATCCTTATACTGCAATGCACATTCGTCACATAAAGTATTAGGACGATTCTCCTTCTCCAATCTGTCACTAATCTCGTTATACTCATCAAGCCACTCTTTCGGAATCTTTTCACCTGCTTCTAAATATCTTTCCATAGCAGCTGCTAATTCTTCCTGACGTTTTCTATCCCACATATCACGCGGAGTGACTCCTAATGGTGGTTTATTCACCGTTTTGATGGTTTCCTCAATATCGCATATTCCCATTAAATATCTAGCATCGTTAGCTGCTAATACATCGTTAACTAAGTATTTATCAATGAGTTCCTTAAGTTTGTCGTCATTATAATCGCAAATACTTCTAATCACAGTACGATAAGCATCACATCTCAACTCTAAGTTCTCTTCTTTACTCATTTGTCTTCTCCTTTCAAAAATTAAACGCTTTAGGTATCTCCAAGAATTCAAACTTGGATTCATCAGACTGTAAATAATCTATGTATCTCTCAAACTTATCGAGTTCTCTATACGGACAAATATCGTGTGGGCATGTTAAATGTGCCTTTATATACAACTCACACGATCTATAACCTCTAACTTTCCTGGCGTCCGCACAATATATACAGCCTCTTTTTCTCTTTTCTTCTGTTGATAATTGTCCCATGACTACCTGCCATCCATCTCCTCCCACAGTTCCGCATCATAACCCTTCTCGCGTTTCTTTTTCCAATAGCCGCGATATCTAGGAAGATGTTTCCAAGCTGTAACATCGATTCGTTCGCAATCAGTGTCGGTATATACGCGGTTGTCATCGATTGGTGCACGACAAGATTCATAAACCTTATATCCGTCAAACACATTCTGTCGACGAAGATCTACCCACTTGTTGTGCCATGTATCAAAATATAATTCTATTACTCCAGGTTTATCTATACCGTTTTGATGAGCGGCAGTGCATATATACCATCCTGACTTTTTTGGTACTAAGAACGGATACGGTCTCCAGAAATTAAACACCATTAGACTCACTCTCCTCTTTGTACACAAATCCTTCATCACTAATTGACGGAAGCTCTATCTGAGTAATACGTTCTCCGCACTCTGGACAAACTGGCGGTTGAATATAAGCTCCTTTAGGTCCTTTTTTATACTCCAATTCTTTGAACGGATTTCCACACCTTCCGCATATTGGTTTAAATTTAACTTTCATATTATTTCTCCTTAACTATTTATTGCGTTTACAATATTACCTTCTGTTTTTGTTACCTGCGTCCGTATGTTTTCAACACACGTTTAAATATAAACAGTAGAACACAGATTATGTCACATCCCCATGCAAGTAACATTACCGGGAACAGTAGCACAACTTTAAACAACTGAGATGCATAATCCCCGGTCATACTTTTGTCCAGCCATTTCTTAACGATTGCGACATAAGCTTCAAGTATGGATAGATCATGTTTATCAGAATAAGTACACACGGCTATAAGATTTACCAGATTCACAACGATCCAAACCCACACCATCACGATAAATATCAATTTCATAACTACACTCTCCTTTCTTATTTTTAAAGCCCAATCTTGTATAATTCAGCCGAATCACTGACCGCACGTAATATAGAATCCATTTGCCTCATTTCTAACGGAACCAGTGGGCACCATTTTGGGATTGAAACATCTGGACAATCAGAGCAATTCGCCAACCCACATACAAAACCATATGTTCCATTAATAAGATGACTGCAAGGGCATGTATGACAACTTTCAGGCATATCAATCATTAGCATAGCTTTCTTGCACATATAATTCCTCCTAACTAGTTATCATCCGTGCTTTCAGTCTCTTCCTCTGACGGAACTATAACTACAACCTCAATATTCTCGCCATTCTGAATATCAATTTTTCCTGTATAATGAAAATAGATATTCCCATCAACATCTTTTACAGTTACGGAACCTGTGTCGGAAGCTTTAGGAATATCTATAATTAATGGTTTAGTATCTACTTTTTTTACAGTTGTAATGGTTTCTGTTTTGTCTTCCGGCTTGTATATACCCAAGTAACCATATACGATCGAAAATGACAGTACACCAATTAACACTAAACCGATTACCACCTTCAGATATTTAAAGAGTTTCTTTTTCATACAAATACCTCCCTAAATCCCAAGTTCTAATTTCAACTGTGGCTTAAGCGGTGTGTAGTTTTCCATTGCGAAATCATCGATAGTAATATCATAGAAATCCTTCACATCTGGATTCAGAACCAAACGAGGATTCACAGGATGTTTCGGTAAAGTATTCCAGTACCGATGAACCAACTCTCTTGCCTGATCAACATGACGATCATAAATCTGCTCATTAGCCACAAAATGAGAAAAGACACCAGGCTCGTAACCACAGTGTCTTGCAATCATCATTAATAAAGCTGCATACTGAACTTCGTTGATCCCACCTGCTCCTGAAGCTGTTAACATATCGCCACTTCTCTGAATCATACACATATCCAAATATTTCTCACGTACATTCCAGATTGTTAAGAATGCACAAGGAGCTAATCCAGGTGTTTCTCTCAAATCTGTTTCCTGCCACAGAGATACAACCTTTCTTCTACCGTATGGATCTGTTTGAATATCTTTAATGAGATTATTAATCAAATCATACCGACTCACAGTAGCTCCATATCTCTGACCTATCGTACCGTCACCAACATCCCAGTCACCCCACCATGTAACTCCCATCTCCTCCATCTCAGAGATATTATTTGTTGGTTTTTGATAGATTGTAAATAACTCTTTTATTCCAGTCTTCCAAGCAATTGGTCTAAGAGTTGTAATCGGAAATTCTCCAGCTGCAAGATCATATGTTCTAAAAACATGATTGACAGAATATGTGTGTGCTGGTGTTCCGTCTTTATATTTAGGTCTCGGATTTTCATCCATATATCCATCTTCTAAAATATGTCGGATGTTTTCTTGTAAATATGTATCTGCTTTAATTCTCAATTTATAATTCCTCCTCGTTAACATATAAAATTTGTATTGCATCGTCTTTCAAGTCATTACTATGATTGGCTATCTCAGAAATAATCTCAACCAAATCATGATCGTTAAGCAGAAATGGACAATTTTTCGTCGTCTCATAAAAATCATGAATGACAGCCGCTTCTTTTTCTGTAACAATTAATTCGAATTTTGCATTACAATCCATAAATATATCTCCTCTTTATTTTACTGCATCCAACATAATTTTATTTTTACACTGTGGACAAGTTATATATTTACCCATATACACAGGACCAAAGTCACTATCCACACCGTCCGTTTTCACATCTTCCTTCTCGTCATAGCTAAGTAAAGCCCCGCATTTCTGACACATTATTTCCTTTATATATCCTGGTTTAATAATTTTAATCATTCTACGCTTCCTCCAATTCTCCAAATATTTTCTCGTATGCTTTTAAGTCATGAGTAAGTAAAATATCTTTAGCTTTTTCTTCATCTAACGTAATAGCGAACGATTTATACCAGTCCCCCTTATACGTTAATAACCAGTTTCCTTTTGTGCTCCTGAATAACTTAACGTTTTTTCCGTTAAACGTACATACATCTCCACAAATGACTGTTAAGTAGTTATATTCACATTTTTCAGAAATTAGTTCCATTTTATCAGTATCATATTTAAGATTATTGATCACAAATACCATTCTTTTTCGCTTCCCTCTTACTCTCATATTTGTCGCAAACTTTTACGGCCCAGTTTAGACTTTCTTCTACTTTATGCTGGTTTTCAGATACTGTTTTTATAGGATTGTCTTTTAGTTTTCTTAAGACTTTTATCCTCTCGCGATTGTTCATTCTTCCTCACCCTTTCTCTGTTTTTAACTATGCTGCAACGTCTCTCTAAAGGCATTCCGTGCATTTTTCTTCGATTATTACAGCCAATA
>ULNX01001633.1_pt1 | contig 16803 bp, 11 predicted proteins | sample 1952061 | NCBI WGS metagenome assembly ULNX01 (sample SAMEA4835588, study PRJEB28245) | human gut metagenome | biome: gut microbiome; material: fecal sample | place: Denmark | collected 2008 | reverse complement strand
CTGGCTCGGCTCTCCCGCAAAAGTGGAAAGCGGAACAGGGGCAATGGCGGTATAAAGGTACAGCTTAAAAAATCTGCCGTACACCGACATTATCATAATGAACGACAGCACCGTAATGAACAGACCGCCTATCAGCGTGACCGCCCATAACGGGATACTCTCGAAAAAACCGCAATCCTCAACAGCGGTCACGATTTCAGACGGCAATACCGTCTGCTGTGCCGTTCCGAAGCCTGCGGCGTTCATAATGGTTGAAATAAGTCCCTGTACGATATTGAAAAGAGCCATCATCAGCTCCAAACCGTAGGTCACAGCACCTTTGGCAAGGGCAAATCTGATAAACAGCTTTAATGCGTGTTCTGGCTTCTTGACCTCTGCGAAGCTGCCGCAGGTACGCATTACACCTACGACAAAAAAGAGAACGAGCAACGCAAGCCCGATTGCCTGCACCGCACCGTGTATATTTACGATAACATTCCATATCGTGCCGCCCTTAAAGCTCTCTGGGGATTGGGTAATGAGCTGCCATATCTCCGACAGCTTCTCATTCCAAGTTTCAAGAGCGTTCTCCAAGTTCTGCACAATCCAATTATCAGACATTCGACCACCTCCTTATTGATTTGGATAACGGGGGCAACTCCGCAAAGCGGATCTGCCCCCGTTACCGTCAGTCTTGTGTCAATCTGTTGTTCTCTCAGCCTGTGATAAGGGTCAAGATTTCCTTTGCAAAGGTAATGACCACGCCGCCTGCAAGAGTCAGAAAACCGTTTGCTCTCTGGGACGGGTCGTGAGATTTGAGGGACAGACCAATCTGCACAATACCGAAGCCGAGCATAATCATACCGACAGCTCGCACCAGACCGAAAATAAAGTCGGACAGGTTATTGACTACGGCAATAGGGTCATTCGCCGCAAAAGCGGTCACGGATGTTCCCACAACAAGGGTCAACGCCATTACTGCCATGCAGTAAAAGCGGAAGCCCTTTCTGACCTTGCCAGACATCGGCAGCTTTTCGGTTTTCTTGCCCTCATTCTTCTTAAAAAGTTTCATAGATAAATCCTCCTTTTAGATGTTGAATATTTCTTCCAAGTCCTCATCGGACAGAAGCTCGTAGGAAGTGCTGACAGCGTTTACGCTTACGGCGTTTTGCGGAATATCGCTGTCAAACACAAGGGTTGCGACTGCCTGTGTCGGCTCTCCGTGAATATACGGCGGCTGCCCTCCGTCAGCAGTCAGCTTCACATTCGGGTGCTTCATAATGTCATACTTGAAGTCCATTACGGGGCGTTCTCCCCGAATAAAAAGAAGTGCGTAGCGGTTATCAAGCATACGCACTTCGTCAGGGGTCATAAGCTCACGCCCCGATATTTGATAGTTGGTCGAATAGTTGCCGCTTCGCCCAGAGCTTTTTCCGTAGGTGTTGGTATCAATGGTTTCCTTGCCGAGCAGCTCCGACACATATTTGTGGGTGCTTTGCTCATTGCCGCCGAGGTAAAGAAATTCATCGCAGTTGCCTACAATGCTTTCCCATTGCTTCTCGAAAAGGGCTTTGAGCTGCGCCAGATTTTGCAGAATAATGGATACCGATACCCCTCTGGAACGCATAACGGACAAAATCTTATCGAAGTCATCGGGCAGCGATACATTCGCAAATTCGTCCATTATAAAGTGGCAATGCACGGGCAGGCTGCCGCCGTATTTATGGTCTGCCAGATAAAAGAGCTGTTGAAAGAGCTGCGTATAAAGAATACTGACAAGGAAGTTAAAGCTCGTATCATTGTCGGGTATCAGAGCGAACAAAGCGACTTTCTTTTCTCCCAGACTCGGCAGGTCAAGCTCATCGGTGGCGGTAAGCCCTGCAAGGCTCGCCAGATTGAATTTTTCAAGCCGTGCGGCAAGCGTGATTTGGATACTCTTTAAGGTCTTTGCCGAGCCAGAGTGATAATCCCTGTAATACTTGAGGGCGATATGCTCTGGGTTTACCATTTCCAAACGGTCAAACAGCTCGTCCAGAGGGCTTACATAGCTGTCGTCGTCCTCACGGACTTCGCCTGCACGAAGCAGTTCCATAACCATAGGGAAATTCTGCTCGTCGGGCGGAGCTTCGTATTTGAGATAAAACACCAACGCAAGAAGCAGCATACTTGCCGCCGTATCCCAGAACGGGTCTTGCGACTGTGAGCCTTTGGGCGTAGTTGCCTTAAACAGATTCGTTACCAAACGCTGCACATCGTTGTCGTTGCGCAGATACACAAAGGGATTGTAACAATGGCTGCGGTGCATATTGATTAGGTCAAGGACACGCACCTCATAGCCTTTGCTCTCCAACAAACCGCCGATGTCACGGACGATTTCACCCTTTGGGTCAAGCACCACAAAAGAGGTGTTGCATTGCATAGCGTTAGGCTTACAGAAAAAGCGTGTTTTGCCTGCACCAGAGCCGCCGCAGACTAAAATGTTGAGATTTCGGCGGTGCTTTTTCCCGTCCAGACCAATGCGGACATTTTGAGTCAGCAGCTTGTTCTCGGACGGGTCTTTATCCCGATACTTCTTGTTCAGCGCATCGGCGTTGCCCCATTTTGCAGAGCCGTGTTCCTCACGCCTGCGGTAGTTCCTGCGTGTGGAGAAATAAATACCGATAGCCATACCGTATGCGGCTAAAAAAATAAGGACAGTCTTTACGCTGTCCTCACATACAGTTATGGCAAAGGGACTGCCCATAGCATCGGTCAGCCCTCGGATGATTTCTACAATGCCGCCGCCCACATAAGGGGCGGTCAGCAGAGCAAGCCACACGACAGGAACAACGCCGCAGGCGGAAAGGATTAGGCTCGTCTTTTTGTCATTATCGTTCCTCATTGCACCTGCAATGCACGACCTTGAATTTCTTTGTCGGGGCGTGTGCTACCTTGCTAATCAGCTCGTCAACAGGCTCGGTGGGGCGTTCCTCCTGTAACTGCCGTGTACGCAGGGTGTTGAGCGCATTGATAACGATATTTTTATCGTACTTATCAAGTGCGATATGGTATCGTTCTTCTCTCATAGGCTGTACCTCCGTTTATCGTTCCTGTTCCTTGCTTTTGGCAGGCTTGTTCTTCTCCATACTCTTATACATTTCGCTCTGGATTTCGCCCAGAACATCACGCATTGAGCCAAGCTCTCCCTTGAAAGCCTGCGTATCCGTTTCCGCAAGCTCTTTCGGAAGTCTGGAAAAATTAAAACCTCTGGTGTCAACGCCGTAGCGGGAGCTTACCATATACGCCACGCAGTAGGATTTGAACTCGGACGCTTCTCGGCTTTCGTTATGCTTAAAGTCAAAAACCGCCGCTGATACTTCCTTTGCCATACTCACGAAAAGCTGTTCCTCGTTAAGACCCGTGCGGATAAAAATGCTCTGCTGTTCGCCGTCGTAGTAGGCGGGCATTTCAAGGTCTGCAACAGGTACAAAAGGCACTGGACTTGCGTCAATGAGTGCCGACACAAGCTCACGCATAGATTTCTTTTCCTGTGCTTCCTGTCTGTCCTTTGCAGAGGTTTCGGAAATATCGTAGACCTCTTTTGCGTTGTAGCCGACCGCCTTAGAGCCGTCCTCACGGGTGTACTCCTTGCTCGGCTCAAGGATAACGACTTTCTGTGCGTCCTTATTCACATAGACACGGCTCTGCTTCCAAGCGGCTTTTTCTTTAAGCTGCGTTGCTTCGGGCATCTGCGCCGATACCAGAATGGCATTGTTTACGGAATAGCGGTCAAACCGTCCCTGCACATCAAGGTACTGACGGAAGCTGTCGCCGCTAATCATCATTTCGGAGCAGGTGTTGTCAATCAGCTCATAGGCTTCTTTGCGCTGCGCCTGCTTCTGGGCAGCCCATTGTTCTTTGTCGAACGGTTTGCTGCCGCCGCTGAATACATCATAGATACTCATACTTGTTTACCTCGCTTCTTTGGATTTTTTGTGTTTCTTTTTTCTCTGGGGCTGTTTGTGTTCGGTCTTGCCGTTGGCACTCTTAGCCCTGTCGGAAGCTCCGCTTTTGTCCAGGGCGGAAGTGCCTTTGTCCGCTTCCTGTTCTTTGCGGCTCTCCTTGATTTTCCGCAGTTCCTCTTTGACAGAAGGTTTTTCCTTAGTCATAGTAGCCCCCTCTGCGGATTTGCTTTGCTTCTCTGAGGTAGGCTCGGACTGAGGGGATTTTTCGGTCTTTGCCACCGAGGGGTTTGGGGCGTTTTCCTCCTTGCCGACAGGCTTACCCATAAGCTCGTCAAGCAGCTTGTCCTTTTCTTCCTTTTCGGGTGTTGTGATTTCTGGCTCTGGCTGTCCGTTCTTTTCGTCTTTGGATTTCTCCGCTTCGGTTACGATAGAAGCGGTGTCCACCGATGCAAGGTTGAAGCGCTCCACGATACGGCTGATTTTCGATGCGTCCTCCGCACGGGCGATAACATCGACCTCTGCATTAGGGTCGTTATTCTTGCGGTCTGCAAGGACACAATAAAGAACGCCATACTTTTTGGCTTCCTGCGTGAATGTTTTGAGGTCGTCGTTTTTCACGGTAAAGACCTTCAGCTCTTTTCCAGAGCGCAGCATTGAGGAAAGCCGTGCCTTGCCTTTGGTTTTCTTTTCTTCTTTCAGAATGGAATACAGCAGGATGGCGATGTTTTTCGCTCCTGCGCCTGTGATTTTTGCAGCGACCTCAAAGCCCTCCAAGCTCATTCGGACGATTTGTTCTGCCGCTTCGCCGCCTGTGTTCATTCTTTGTCAGCTCCTTTCTTTGCTGTTCTTGTTCATCTGCCCGTATAGCTGCGAGTTTTTCTTTGAGGGTGTCGCTACGGGCGGCGATACCCTCGCAAAGTTTAACCTCCTTTCGCAGAATACTAAGGCGTTTGGAAATATCGGATAGCTCTGCCTTGACCTGTGATTTGGTGTCCTCGTCCTTTGCGGAACGGGATTTGGAGTAAAGCTCCTTACGCTTTTCAAGCAGGGCGGACATTTCCGTTTCCAACGAGCCTTTGTATGACAAAAGCTGCTGTGCCGTATCAATGTGATTCCGACAAAGCAGCCTTGTTTCTTTTGCTATGGCTTCCATTTTCATAAGGTCGTCCTTTAACAGATAATGAAGCCGAGCGTAATTTTGTTTTTTGTTCTTCGGCAGGATACCGAGCTTGTAGCAGTAATGGAGATAAAGTCCACGCAAGCCGCCGATTTTCTTGATACTCGAAAATGACCCCTTGACCCGATAGACCTTGAGTTGCTTCGGCGGGTCGGTAAATCGGTCAAGCCTTACAGCGTAGGAGTTCTGGCTGATACGCTCCGTTATTCTGTCGTTGGTATAATCCTCTCCGAGCTTATAGAGCCGCTTCGGTCTTTGCCAGCCCTTTCCGATAATCGTCCAATACTTGCGATTGGGGTCAAAGCTCACACGGTAGCCCATCTCCGCCATAATGCGGTCAAAGTCTTTCAGCGTGTAGGATTTTGCAATCGCTTCATCAACTGCTTGCCTTGCGACATTATCTCTTGTGGGGCGTCCTTGTTTTTCCGCTTGATAAAGAGCATAGGGCTTCTTCTTGCCGCTTGGGTGTTCAATAACGGACAGAGCATACTCTCGGCAAAGCTCATCGGAGTGCTGACGGAGCAGACGCAAGTTTGCTTTGTTGTCGTGATAGTGCTTGCCGTCCGCAAAAGAAACGGAGTTTACTACAAAGTGGTTATGCAGGCACTCGGTGTTGAGGTGGGTGGCAACAATGACTTGAAATCTGTCGCCCCACATTCTCTCGGCAAGTCTGACCCCGACCTCGTGCGCCTGCTCTGGCGTGACCTCGCCAGACTTGAAACTTTGGAAGCCGTGATAACAGACAATCTTGCTCCTGTCGTTCCATTGGGCTTTGGAAATCATCATTTCATCTCTTGCGGTAGTCGGGTCGCAGTTTACGCCTGTGACAAAGAAACGCTGTTCGGTCTTATCCTTATTGGTAGCGTACTCCATTACATCGACCATCGCCTGTAAATCAGCTTCGGTGTATTTGGGGTTGGCGGTTTTTTCGGGATTTTCTGCGTAGTCAATCGGGTGGTCAAGCCTGCCACGCACATCCCATATCTCGCAGACCGCCATTAAGATACCTTGCGGGGCAGCAGATACCTTTTGCGGATTTCGATTTGAAACTCGTGCCATTTTCTCGCTTCCTCTCGGAGCATCGGCGTGTCTATAAAGCCGAGGGCGTTTGCCTTGACCGCAAGCTGATTGATACGGTTGCCGATAGCCGACAGCTCCCGCATCATTTTATAAAACTCTGGGTCGGGCTTCTCGCACAGGCGGTAGCCCTTTACCGTTTCTCTGAGGAAGGCTTCTTTTGAGCGACCCGATTTTCGCACAAGCTCGTTAAGCTGCTCGGCTTCTTCCTCAGTCAGACGGAAAAGTATCTGCACATTTCGTTTTCGCATTTTTCACTTCCTCTCCCTCCGACAGACGGTTTATCTGCAAGCAGCACATAATCGCAACGCCCGTCAGCCCGCCGAGCATTATGCCGATGATGAAAAATATAAGCTCACTCATTCTCAAACTCCTTTCTGTTCTCACGGGGTATTAGGGGCAGCCCCCTAACAAGCGAATTTGGTTAGCCAAATTCAGTGCTTGGTAAGACATATCATTCTTCGCACCCGTCCTCATACAGACATTCTCCGCACACGGGGCAGAAGTACGGACAGTCCGAACAATCATCTTCTTCGGACAATTCTTCGTTATCGGTATCATCAAGACCGTCCTCGCTATGCTCGGTAATATCGGCTTCGCCGCAGACAAAATCCTCATCGGAAAACTCGATAAGGTCGGTATCAAAGAGAATGATTTTGACTTTCTCCGCCGCCTGTTCGGGGCTGTCGGCGCAAACGGAAACGGTCTTTTCGTAGTGGGCGGTAAGGGTTACATCATAGTTTTTCAATCGTCATTTCCTCACTTTCGTTCTTAAATTTGGGGTCGGTTTGGCTGCGCTTTTTTCAGAAAACCTGCTGTACAATCAACGGACATCACTCCTTTCACGGACGGGCTTTTGCCTTGAGAGCCCCAGATAGGACATTAAAAAATCGTTGACATCCTTGCCGACAGGCGGCGGAGAATCAACGATTTCATAGTCCTTTTTCAGTAATTCGGTTAGGGCGGCAGTACACAGCCTGCCCGTTTTGTCATTGTCAAGGTGCAGAACAACGGTCTTGATTTGCGGATTTTCCTTGAGATAAGTGGACAGCGCAATGGGGACTTTGCTCTCGCTCAGCTCCTTTTTGGGTTGATATACGCCCGACAAAGAAAGCAGATTTTGTGTCCGATAGTCCTTGCCCTCGCATTTAAGGTAGGTCGCATAGGACAGTAAATCAACGGCAGCTTCAAATAAATGCACCGTGTTTGTCGGTTCTTTTGCAAGCAGTCGGAACGAATATCGCTTGTCGCTTCCCGAAGCGTCCTGCTTGAAAGTGCTTCCGAGCGTGCTGCGCAAGGCGGCATACTTGGCTGTTCCGCTTTTATCCTTGCCCACAAAAACGGCGTTGTGATAATCGGCGCTTTCGTAAATCGTACCGTCTGCAATGCACTCCTGTATGAGCTGATAATCAATGCCACGCCCGAAAAGATACTGCGCTACTCGGTTACAGTCCTTGTTTTTCGGCGGCAATAGCAGAACTTTCGGCTCGTCCTTTTTCGGGGGTTGCGGCGGCGTCCATTCAACCGCACCGCCTGTCAGCGCTTCGATGGCTTCCACAAATCCGTAAGCCTTGACCTTGATAAGATAGTCAAGGGCGGAAACACCGCCGATACCTCTCGACCACCAAAACCATTTGCCGTTAGAAATCTTTAAGCTGTCGTGTTCTCTGGTGCAGTAAACGCTGCCGCCGACACGCACCAAATTGTTCGGCTCATAAGCTCTGAGATAGGAGAGCAAGTCCATTTGCCGTGCCTGTTCGATAACCGCAGGGTCAAGCTGCACATAGGGTCTGCTGCTTCTCATTCAATCAAATCACCTCCAGAAATAGAAAAAGCCGAGTGATTTTCGTTCGGTGAAAACCACTCGGCTATGTAAAAGCGGCATCAGCTTTTCGCCAATGCCGCCGTTCTCGGTTATAAAATGCCTGCCTTTTTCAGATAACCCACGCTGTCATAGCAACCTCGGAAATAAATTGCTTCCTGTTGCATATCGCAGAGCCTCGCCCGAAGCTCCAGAATTTCTATCAGCGCCGTACATTCCTGCTCGGATAAATCGCTTGATTTCTCCGTATCGAATACCGCCATCACTTTCGGATACTGCCTGTAAAGGCTCTCTATCTTTTCCTCTATGGAACGGTATTCGGAATTGGTTTCTCGCAGCTTGGATATAACGGAGCTTAGATACTCCTCGAAAATATTGCTGTGCGCATCGACAAAAGTTTCAAATTTGAAATTATCAAGCACGATTTTCACCTCCGATTTAATACTTCTTGTACCTATTATACTTCCCCAAAAAGGTCATTACAAATATACAAACAGCATTATCTCTCTCGATTTGCACATTTTCTTTCGGGTTGTTCCTCGCTCTGGTCTGGCTCGGTATCCATAACGGAACGGTCTTTCTCATTCAGATTAAGCTCGATATTGAGAGCGTTCAGCCGTTCCGTCTTTTCCCGCAGCTCATCTTCAAAGGCAAAAGGCTTTTCAACCTCCGCTTTTGCGGTTTGTAACTGCTCAATGGTTTCTGTCCGTTTTGTCTTTGCGACCTCCAATTTTACAGGGATTTTCGCAAGCTCATTTTCAATTCTGGTCAGATTACCAAGCGCATCGCTGCCCAATTCCACCTTGTGCTTTGCCTTTCCGCAAAGGTTTAGGCAGTAATGGGTGTTGAGCGCATCATAATAAACCTCCATTCTGAAACCACGGTAGCTGCCGATTTCCACGGGATTTGCAAGAGTATTTTCCTTGCAGACGGCAAGGAGCATTTCGCCTGCGGCTGCTTTCTCGGTAAAGGTCACGCCTTTTATGGTCATCGGGCAGAACTTATCCTCGCCCTGCGGCTTGTGCTGCTCGGCAAGCGCCGTGTCGCCTTCGTAGCCTGCAATGCGTTCCTCGTACTCCTTTATGGTCTGCGGATAGAATTTTAGTATCCTGTCCTCAAGGTCGTAATGCTCGGACAGATAGCTTTGTTTGAGTACACGCAGCTTCGATACCTGTATATCCAAGTCCATTTTCTCCTTGAAACGCTCGTCGCCTGTGGCAAGCATTTTAACCTCGGCAAAGGACAGCGCAACCTCGTCCACATCTTCGGCAGAACGGACGGGGCTTTTGCTCGTCATTATCTGGCTGATAAATTTCTGCTTGCTCTCTACCAACTGATAGAGGTAAGCGTCAAAGGTCTGCTCGGTAACATAGCGATAGACCTCAACCTCTGGGAACATATTGCCTTGCCGTTCAATGCGCCCTTGCCGCTGTTCAAGGTCACTCGGTCGCCACGGACAGTCCAGATTATGAATTGCTTTGAGCCTGTCCTGCACATTCGTGCCTGCGCCCATTTTCGGGGTAGAGCCTAAGAGGACACGCACTTCGCCGCTTCTGACCTTTGCAAACAGCTCCTTTTTCTGTGCGTCGGTGGTCGCTTCGTGAATAAAGCGTACCTGCTCCGCAGGGATACCCCTGTCGGTCAGTTTCGTCCGTATATCGTCGTAGACATTGAAAGTGCCGTCGTTTTTGGGCGTTGACAGGTCGCAGAATACAAGCTGCGTCGCCCGTGTATCGGTGTTTTCCGACCAGATACGGTACACATTATCCACGCAGGCGTTGACCTTGCTGTTTTCAAAATCGGGCAGCATCGGGTCGATAAGCCTTTGGTCGAGCGCCAGCTTGCGTCCGTCATTCGTGATTTTCAGCATATTGTCGATATACGGCTCTACAAGTCTATCACGGACTTTCTCGGCTCTCTTTGCGAGGGAAGCAACCATTTCCGTTTGAATTTCGCTCGGAGCGACCTTGATATTGCGGTAATTGACCTTTGGCACGGGGAGCTTCAGCATATCGGCGGTCTGAATGTCGGCTACCTCACGGAACATCTGCATCAGCTCTGGCAGGTTGTGAAACTTGGCAAACCTTGTTTTCGGGCGGTAACTTGACCCCTCTGGGGCAAGCTCCAGAGCCGTTATGGTTTCTCCGAAAGTGGACGCCCAACTGTCAAAATGCTGCAAGCCGTTTTGTACCAAAGTGTCGTACTGCAAATATCTCTGCACCGAGTACAGCTCCACCATAGAATTGCTGACGGGCGTACCCGTTGCGAAAATCGTTCCTCGATTGCTCGTAATTTCGTCCAGATAGCGGCACTTCATAAAAAGGTCGCTTGACTTCTGGGCTTCGGTCTGAGCAATGCCGCCCACTCTGCGCATCTTGGTATAGAGGTACAAATTCTTGTAAAAATGGCTCTCGTCAATAAACAGGCGGTCAACGCCGAGCTGCTCAAAGTCGATTACCGTATCCTTGCGCTTGGTATCATTGAGCTTGTCGAGCTTTGCCTTGATACCCTTGCGGGTTTTCATAAGCTGCTTGACCGTGAATTGTTCGCCTTTGGAAGCCTGCACATCTTCGATACCTCGTTCTATATCAAAGAGCTGCTTTTCCAACTGCATTTTCTGGCGTTCCACACTCATTGGAATTTTTTCAAACTGACTATGCCCGATGATGACCGCATCATAATCGCCCGTAGCAATGCGCCCGCAGAATTTCTTTCGATTGCCCGTTTCAAAATCCTGTTTGGTCGTAACAAGGATATTGGCGCTCGGATAGAGCCGCAGATATTCAGAAGCCCACTGACCGACAAGGTGATTTGGAACAACAAACATTGATTTCTGGCAAAGTCCGAGCCGCTTGCTTTCCTGTGCGGCGGCTACCATTTCAAAGGTCTTGCCTGCGCCTACCTTGTGGGCAAGGAGCGTATTGCCGCCGTAAAGGATATGAGCAATAGCGTTTACTTGGTGCGGTCTTAATGTGATTTCTGGGCTGATGCCGCCGAAGGTGATATGGCTGCCGTCATACTCACGGGGACGGATACAGTTAAAAGTGTCATTGTAATAGCGAACAAGGCGGTTTCGCCGTTCTGGGTCTTTCCATATCCAATCCGCAAACGCCTGCTTGATAGCTTCCTGCTTTGCCTGTGCTGCCGTCGTTTCCTTTGCGTTGAACACCGCTTTTTTGTTGCCGTGTTCATCATACACATAGTCAAAGATGCGAACATCACGCAGGTTCAGAGTATCCTCAATAATGCGGTAGGCGGAAGCCCTCTTTGTACCGTAGGTGCTGTTTGCCTTGACATTATCGAAGTCGGAGCTTTTGTTCTCAATAAACCAATCGCCGTTAAACTCGGTGTAGCGCACCTTGATTTTTCCTCTGGCGTACTGCGACGGAGTAAGCAGCTCCATAACAAACTGCTGAATATCCTCCTGCGGTATCCAAGTCGTTCCCAGACGGACGGAGATTTCGGCAGCGGACAGGTCTTTCGGAATGACCTGTTTTAAGGCTTCCACATTGACCGCAAGCTCTGGGTCGTCCTTTGCCGCCGCCTGTGCAATAATGAGCTTTGTGCGGACATTACCCGACAGATACTCGTCTGCGGCTGCATAGGAAACAGGCTCGGAGTTCGGCACTTTGAAGATAACGCCGTGCAAATCCTTGACAAGCTCATCCTGCGTTTTGCCCGTAAGCTGTTCCATATAGGGCAAATCAACACGGGCTTTCTCTCCGATGGATAGGGCGAGGGCTTCGCTTGATGTTTCAACCGAGGTTACTTCACGATGCGGCTTGATAGTCCGCTTTGTAAACATATCCGCTTTCCGCTTGAAATTGCCTTCATCATCAAGCACTTCCAGAGAACACAAAAGAAAATAGCTCTCGTCGGACGCAAAGGCAAGATAATTACCTCGGCTGTTGATAAGACCGTATTTCTCGGTATAGCTGTCGTACAGGCGGTTTAGGTTTTCCTGCTCGGTGTGTATCTTTTCCTCTGGATAATCCTCGGTCTGATACTCAATGAGCCTGCGCACACAGTCCCGTATCTCGATAAGTCCCTTGATACGGTTTTCTGCCGTCATTGATACGGTGGCAGGGGTCATACGGTCATTCTCTCGGAAATAAACTTTGCCGTCTACCAGAGCGAATGAGAAATTGCGTACATTCGGGTCGGCAGGAATGGATGTGTCCTGTTCATCGGAGATTTGGTCTATCTCATTATCAAGCTCTGTGATTTCGCCGTTTATTCTTTGAACGGCACTGTGAAGAAGCTCGGACAGAGATTTATCTTCATAGGCTTTGCAGGCAGGCTCTGATTTCCCGAAGCGTGTACTTTCAAGCCGCATTTGTCCAAGCACCATTTCGGGATGCTGAACAAAATAGCTGTTCATCGTAATGCCATTCTCGTCCGTGTCCAGATACACCCAATCTGGCTCAACATCAATTACACGGTCACGCTTTTGCAGAATGAGAATATCGCTTGTGACCTCTGTGCCTGCGTTGGCACGGAATGTGTTATCTGGCAGGCGGATTGCGCCCAACAGCTCGGCTCTCTGGGCGATATACTTTCTTACCTCTGGGCTTGCTTTGTCCATTGTTCCCTTAGAGGTAATGAACATCACAACACCGCCGGCACGGACTTTATCAAGCGCCTTTGCGAAAAAGTAATCGTGTATGAGGAACTTCTGGGCGTTGTATCGGCTGTCGTTCATACGGATTTCTCCGAAAGGCACATTGCCGATAACTACATCAAAATGGTCGTCTGGGAGCTTTGTTTGCTCAAAGCCCTCTATGGCAATGTCGGCTTTCTGGTAGAGCTGCTTTGCGATTTTACCCGTCAGCGGGTCTAACTCTATGCCGTGGAGCTTTGAGCCTGCCATACTTTCGGGCAGCAAGCCGAAGAAATTGCCTGTGCCGCAGGAAGGCTCCAAGATGTTGCCCTGTGAGAAGCCCAAGCGGTCGAGCGCTTCATACATTGCCTTGATAACAACGGGCGGCGTATAAAAGGCGGTCAGCGTTGACTCCATAGCGGCGTTGTATTCCTCTGGGGATAGGGTCGCATACAGCTCCTTAAACTCATCAGCCCAAGCCGCATTGTGTTCGTCAAACGCCATAGACAAACCGCCCCAACCAACATACCGAGATAGGATTTCCTGTTCTTCGGGCGTGGCAAGGCGGTTTTCGATTTCAAGCTCGTGCAGAAGATTGATAGCCGTCATATTGTTGCGGAACTTTTCCTTTGCGCCGCCTACGCCGAGCGTGTCATCGGTAATGCGGAAATTGTGACGGTCAGCAGATAAAGCGGCTGGAGCGTCCGTCTTTCCTTCGGACGGTAATTCGGCTTCTGCCTGTTCCAAAAGGCTTCGGATATAGCCGATTTTCTCCACTCGGTTAATTGGAAAGCCCGTGCTGTTCTGAAAAGTGATGTCACGCAGGGACACATCGTCGCTTATCCTGCCGACACTCTCCACAACATATTTGCGGTTGTCTATCGTGATTTCCTTGCCGATAAGGTCGGCGTTGTCCTGTGTGGGAACGGGATCTAAACCTTGTTTAGCCCGTTCCACATACAGCCATTCCTCGGTTTCTTTGTCGGCAACCGCTTTCTTGACTGCCGCTAAGCCCTCATTTGCCGCTTCCTCTGTGGGATAGGTCAGAATTTTGCCGTAATCATCGGCGTAATATTTCTCTCGGATATTATCCCAGATGGCATAAACATTTTCGGGGTCGGGGAACGCATCCGAGGTCATTAAAATCTCAAAGCGTTCCTCTCGCGGCTCGGATTCATATTCCGAAGCAACCTTTTCCGCATAGGCAATCATCTCATCTGCCGCAGACGCTCGTTCTGGTTCTTCGGCTTTTCTGTACCAGTCACTTTCGGTAGCCATAATCTCGGCAAGGAGCTTTTCGTCCTCTGGCGTCAGCTCGGTATTCTGCTCCAAGAACGGGATAAACACATCACGCCCCAAGCGCAGACTATCCATCCGTTCTCGGTAATAATCCTCGCCCTGTCGCTTCCATTCGGGGATAAACGGGCATTGCGGCGACAGGCAGTAATCATAATAATTCTTGATATGGGCGATAAGGTCGCCCTCGCCGTCGCCAATATCAAAGCGCCCCTCATAGTGAAAGTCCTCGCCGCCGACGGTAGCGGTAATCTCAAAATCTGTTTTGTGATACCAACCGATTTCCTTGCTTTCACGCTCTCGGTGCTGCTTTTCGTCCAAAACACCGAGCAGCTTGTTTCCAAGGGCAAAGCTCAAATCCGTATAACGGTCATTGAGCTGCCTGTCGTAAAAAGCAGGGTGTTCGGAAAAGCCGATAGAAAACCGTATTCTGTCTGGCTTCTTCTCGGACGGTGCTTCTGTCCGCTGCTTTTCGGTCACGACAACTTTCAGATGGTCATTTGCAGGATTTTCCTTGAGTTTTTCCTCAAAATTCTCTCGGCTGTATTCCTTGCCGAACAGCGGAAACTCTGCATTTCGGAGTGATACGGCGTTTTCGTCAAAATCTGTGATTTCATATTTGTCTGCGCCGATATACACCACATCGCCCTCGTTGTAGAGATAGCGAAGCGGATACAGCTCCCGCAATTCCTCGGAAAATTTCCACGCATTGCTGCGGCTGAAAACCGATGTCGTTTTCCATTGTATCTGAGCAAGAAAATCAAGGAGCTGTTGAACGGTAGCGGGGTCGGACAAGTGCTGTTCCATTTGCTCAGCCGTAACATCGGCAAGGTCGGAGCGTTTCACATTGGATAACAGGTCTTTTTCGTACCCGTCCAAGTCACGGATAAAGTCCGACAGACGCAGGGCAAGGGTATCCCGTTTGTCGGCAGGCGGCAGGTCACGGTTAGCGTCGATAAAACGCTGCCTTGCCATTTTTCTCTGGGTGTCAACCTCACATTGGGGAGCTGACACGCTCTCCAGATAATCGGCATAATGGTCTTTTTCTTTCGGATTGAGATAGCGGTTTGCCTTTATCAGCTCACGCAGCCGCTTTTCAACCTTAGACCAACTGAGCCGCAGGTCTGGGTTTGTATATGACCCGTGCTTTTCAATGCCGATGCCTTTGCCGTCGTGCCATTCGCCGCCGTTTGTTCCGTCGGGGTAAAGGTGCGTTCCGCCGCCTATGCCGTATTCCTTTTTGAGAAAAGCGATATTACTTTTACTGTCCTCATATTTCTGAAACTGACGGTAGATACGGTATTTTCCGTCTTGAAAGCCGCTTCCTCTTGTCAGAACAGAGTCAATATCTTCCTGTGAAACAGCAAAAGCAGAGGATTTTTCGTCCTCTGCTTCGGCTATCATTTCGATTTGTTCCTCTACGGTGGGAAGATTGACCTTGACCTCATCTGCGTTGGCAATGCTTACTTGTAAATCAGCTCGGTCATAATCACTTCCTCCGCTTGACTGCGGATGTTGTTCATTCTCTGCACCCATTGCATCGGAGCTTTCTCTTTCAGTTCCTCCGTCACGCCCTGTTCGGCTGAAAGCTGCTTCGTCAGAAGCTCCAACCTCTGGAGTGCTGTCTGTTCGGTCTGATACAGATGCTCGTTCAGCTTGCCCGTTGTCAGCAGATTGAGGTAGGTCACTCGTTTGTGTTGCTCCAGATAGCTCCTGTGCATCTGTGCGTATCTGCCAAGCGGAATTTCTTGCTCGGTCGGTAATGTCAGGTCGGGAATAAGATAATCGCCCTGCCTGCTGTAAGTGATTGCGTTCATTATTTTCGCTCCTTTCGGGTTGTATTCTGTCTTTATTATATTGGCTTTTGCTTTCTGGTACAAAGGTGCGATTTGCGCCTTTCTCTGCGATTTGCAGATTTTGTATCGTAAGAGAAATTTCCTTGAGAGCCATTTCGGAAATATCACTTGTGGCAATGCCGAGGGCGTTGATAGTCGCAGGCGTATTGAAATTGATAATGCCCTCAAAATCCTCTCGGTCGAAATGCTCCGTTGTATCCAGACCGCAGCGGCTCATCAGCATAAACGCAACGCTGTTTGTTACCAACCGTCTGTAACAGACCTCCACATTAAGGTCGTCCAATTCCTCCAAGAAGCTGTCCCTTGTGAAATCTTTGAGCTGAGAAAAATAGTCTTGCAGATTATCCTCAACGGCGTTCTTTGCCGTTTCCATTAGGGCAGAAGCAAGGTCGGTGCTTTCCGTACTGCCAAACCTATCGGAGAGCCTTTCGATAACAGCCTGCTCGTATCGTCCGTTCATCTGCCATATCGGAACGGGGCGGCTACCGTAATATCCGTCGTGCGTGTCCGAAACATCAAAATAATATTTAAGGGTATTCCTGCGACCCTTCGAGTCGAAAACAGCGATACCCTTACTGTCTTTGTTTACCCAACGCTTAAAGCGCTTGTTCCAAGTGTCAAGCTCTGCGACGGCGATAGCGTCGGGGCGCTGCGCATAGATTAAAAGCTGTTCATCAAAGCGGCATTTATAGTTGCGGCAAGCAGCAGCTAAAAAGCTCTGCCACGCCTGCGGATTTTTTGCAACCGCAATACCTGTGCGCCGATACAGCTCCGTAATTAGCTGATACTTCGCAGCCATTGAATTTGCACCTCCTTATTCCGTTTTCATTATTCGGTCTGTCTTATTCATCGGCAGCACCGCCGAGAAAGGAAATGACCTTGTTCGCTTTAATGCTCTTTTGCAAGTCGTTGATAAGGGCAATATCCGCAACCGTGATACCCTGCATAGAGAGAATATCGTCCATAGTCATAGCGGAAATTGCTTTTTCATCGGTAAAGCCTGCTTCCAAAACCTTGTTCAAGACCTTGACGGCTTTCTGATTAACAGCCAT
>ULNX01008127.1_pt1 | contig 17639 bp, 28 predicted proteins | sample 1952061 | NCBI WGS metagenome assembly ULNX01 (sample SAMEA4835588, study PRJEB28245) | human gut metagenome | biome: gut microbiome; material: fecal sample | place: Denmark | collected 2008 | reverse complement strand
CACATGGACTGCACCCGATACATAGCATTCCGCCGGGAGGCGGACAGATACAAGCAGGAGCAATCGAAGGACGCAGCGAGATATGCAACAACACGGGGCTGTATGCGGACGCTGCACGATGCGAACCGCGCAAGACGTGAAGGGAGGCAACATTACTGATGAGCGCGCCGCGATACGGCTGGTGGGCCTATGCAAAATGGATGATCCGCAGCTATAAGGGCGGCGGGCTGATGACGAAGGCCGAGCGCGCTGCCGTTGAGGAGGCAATCGCGGAGACGGAACAGCTCGTTGACGGCGCGGAGCGGCTGCGGCTCATAGACTTGGTTCTTTGGACGCGGACGCATACCCTGCAAGGCGCTGCAATGGCGGTTTATGTATCCGAACGCACCGCGCAGGAATGGCACAGGCAATTTATTCGCCTTGTGGGGCAAAAAAGAGGGCTTTTATGAAAAAGTCTGCGTCCCAGAGCCAAATTTAACATTTACTATAAGGGCGTAGAGATCAACTCTACGCCCTTTTTCATCGGCGCCGCAGCGTTCTGCGGAAACCTCCTCCTGTTCTCGTGTTCTCCGGTGTGAATAAATATATTTATTCACACACGGAGACACGAGAACGAAAGAATGAGGCAGAAAGGAGCGGCTATGGCGAGTTTGCGCGCCCTTGCACACAAGCTGCAAACAGCGCTCTTGTACAACGGAACCAAAATAAAAATCAATCAAATGCAGACCTATTCCGCGAAAAATGACAGGATGGTGACGAAATACATGGTTTACGAATATCGACCTGATGGAAAGCCGAAGAACGTCACTCTGCTGGAAACATACCAGATTGCGGATGTGGTGAAGCTGCTGGCCGGACTTTACAGCGATGGCGGATGAAAAGCTTACGCCGAAGCAGAGACGATTCTGCGAAGAATATTTAAAATCCGGCAATGCCACAGAAGCGGCGAAAAAAGCAGGGTATAAAGAAAAGGCAGCGCACAGCATGGGCGCGGAAAACCTTAGAAAACCTGCAATTTCTGCATATATCAAGCGCAGAACGGACGAACAAGAGGCTGCGCTTGTCGCAGATTCCAACGAAATTCTGAAATTTTACACTGCGGTCATGCGCGGGGAGGTCAAAAACCAGTTCGGCATGGACGCATCGCTGTCCGACCGGCTGAAAGCCGGTGATAGTCTTATGAAACGCTACGCAGCTGCTTCCGACCGCAACAGGACGACAATGGAGAAGCTTGACTCGATGCTGAAGGAGTTCCAAGATGCTGTTAAGTCCGAAACAAATTGAGTTTGTAAAATACGGAATACATCGCTGGAACTTCAAGGGCGGCGCCACCAGAAGCGGGAAGACTTACCTCGATTTTCGATGGATCATACCGATTCGGATTCGTGAGCGAATCGGAAAAGATGGCTTGGCCGTCATTCTCGGCGTAACAAAATCCACGATTGAGCGAAATGTGCTGGAGCCGATGCGGAACATTTACGGGGACGAGCTTGTCGGCACGATCTCAAGCGACAATACGGCATGGATATTCGGAGAGAAATGTTACTGCCTCGGGGCCGAGAAGGTTTCCCAAGTTTCCAAGATTCGCGGTGCGTCGATTAAATATTGCTATGGGGACGAAGTAGCCGATTGGTCGGAAGAAGTATTCGCGCTGCTGAAAAGCCGCCTTGACAAAGAATATTCCTGTTTCGATGGGACATACAATCCGCAGTATCCGAACCACTGGCTGAAAAGATTCTTGGACAGCGACGCGGACATTTTCAGCCAAACATACACGATAGACGATAACCCGTTTTTGCCGCCTGCGTTTGTAAAAAATCTGAAGCGCGAGTACGAAGGAACCGTTTATTATGATCGCTACATCCGTGGGATTTGGGTAGCTGCGGAAGGTATTGTTTACAAGGACTTTGCCAACGACACAGAAAAGTATCTGATTGATGATCCTATAAAATGGGCGGAAGAAAACGATACAAAGTTTTCTGTTATTTCCATTGGCGTTGACTTCGGTGGAACGAAGTCTGCAACGAAATTTCAAGCTACCGGGATTACAAAAGATTTCCGGGTTGTGGCGTTGGAAGAAGAATACATCAAAAACGAAGAAATTGACCCAGATGCGTTAAACCGGCGTTTTGCTACGTTCTGTCAACTGATAACATCAAAGTATGGTTACAGCCAGACACGAGCGGATAGCGCGGAAACGGTGCTTATACGAGGTCTAGATCACACGGCGCAAAAACTCCGGCTGGGTACCCAGGTCAAGAACGCGCTGAAAATGCAGATCACAGACAGGATCAGGCTTGTCGTGCTTCTGATGAAGCAAGGCAGGCTCAAGGTTTCGCGGAACTGCCCGCATTTGATCGATGCGTTCCAATCAGCAATTTATGACCCGGATAAGTTCGAAGACGAGCGTCTTGACGATGGGACATCCGATATTGATAGCCTCGATGCGTTTGAGTACAGTATAGAGCCTTATTACAAAGACCTGGAACGCGCCGGGCATATGATAGGACGGTGAAAGAGTGAACATACGCAGAGCATTAAAGGAGCTGGGCTTCGATACAGTTGGCATTGATTTCTACAAGCTGATCGGCGTGTGGGGAGACTGGTACAAAGGGAATGTCGAGGACTTCCACAGTTACACGGTATGGAATGGCATTGAAGAATTGGAATGCCACAGATATTCCGTAAGCATGGCGAAAAAGGTCTGCGAGGACTGGGCAAACCTGCTGATGAACGAGCGGGTAAACATCACGCTCGAGGGGAAGAAGGAGCAGGAGTTCGTAGACACGATTCTCTCGGAAAACAATTGGAAGGTCAAGGCGAACGAATCGCAGGAGCGAAAAGCAGCGATTGGAACGATCGCGTATGTTCCGGTCATTGAGGGAATGTCCGTCAATCCGGACACTTCCGAAATTGTTGATCCTGGGCGCATCCGTATCAACTATGTCAGCGCGACGAACATTTATCCCCTGACATGGGACAATGGAATCATCAGGGAGTGTGCGTTTGCCTCCACAAAAAATGTTGACGATACAGAGTACACATACATCCAAGTTCACAGGCTGAACGGCGGCGAGTACGACATCGAGAACCATTTGTATGATTCCGAAGAAGTCCCTCTGACCAGTGTAAAGGGCTTTGAAACAATCCCGCCTGTTGTACACACAGGGAGCGACAAGCCCCAGTTTGTCATTGACAGGCTGAATATCGCGAACTCAGATGAAAATAACCCGCTTGGTGTGGCTGTGTTTGCATATGCTATCGACCAGCTCAAGAGCGTTGACATCACCTATGATAGCTATGTGAACGAATTTGTGTTGGGCAAGAAGCGCATTGTGGTGCAGCCGGAGGCAACCAAGAGCATTGACGGCCGGCCAGTGTTTGATAAGCGTGAGACCGTTTATTATGTACTTCCGGAGGACAGAGGCGGCAACGGCAACATCTTGCAGCAGGTCGATATGTCGCTGCGGACGGCGGAGTTTAACACCGGCATGCAGGATATGTTGAATATCTTGTCCAGCAAGTGCGGCTTCGGTGAAAATCATTACAAGTTCGATCAGGGAAGTATTGCTACAGCGACGCAGGTTATCAGCGAGAACAGCACCATGTTCCGAACGATCAAGAAGCATGAGATTTTGCTTGAACAGGCAATCACAGAGCTTTGCAGGACGCTGCTCCGCATGGGGAACAGGTACATGGAAGCTGGCCTAAATGAGGAAGTACAGATTTCCGTAGACTTTGACGATTCGATCATTGAGGACAAGCAGACGGACTTCCTGCGCGACATGCAGCTTCTCAGCGCAGGCATTATGAATGACTGGGAGTTCCGCATGAAGTGGATGAACGAGGACGAGGCGACCGCAAAGGCGGCGCTGCCGAAGGCGCAGGACATGGTAACTGAACAGCAACAGGAGGTAGAGTAATGGGAGACGAAAAAGTTCCTGTGGGAACGACATTCTGGGTAAACGTCGGTGACGCCGCTGCGCCAGAATGGAGAGTATTCGGAACAACGACTGACGATGCTCACGATAAAGAATCAAACGGAACATGAGCCATTACCCATTTACGCCTGCTTTGCTCGACGCCCTCCCAGAGGAGCTTGCCGAACTATTCCGGGGACTGGAAGATACGCTCCTCGATGAAATATGCAGTAGGCTTGCGTTGAAAGACCAGTTGAACGAAGTGACTGTTCAGGCAATCAGAGCGCTTCGTTCGCACGGCATTGACCTGGAGGACATCGAAAAGGCGATCCGAAAGACTACGGGAATTAGCGAAAAGAAGCTGAAAGAGCTGCTGGACGATGTAGTAGAGCGGAATCAGCGGTATTACACCGACCTTATCGATCTCGCCCATGTTACGCAGCCGGAAACGCTGGTGAGCGTCGAGGACACATGGGCGATATACGAGCAGACGAAGCAGACCATGCGCAACCTTACGCGCTCTATGGGCTTTCTGGTGGACGCTGGGCGGACGATGCTCCCACCTGCCAAAGCGTACCAGTGGGCTTTGGATAATGCCACGATGCAAATCCAGAGCGGCGCTATCAGCTACAATCAGGCTATCAAATCGTCGGTGCAGCAGCTTGCGGGTGGTCTGAAAGTCGTGAACTACGAAAGCGGACACGTCGACCACATCGACGTTGCTGTTCGGAGAGCTGTCATGACCGGCGTGAATCAGATCTGCGACCAGTACACGAACCAAAGCGCAGAGTACCTTGAGACGAGATACTTTGAAGTGTCTGCGCACTCTGGGGCGCGTGACAAGCCGGGTACGTCGCCGTGGTCAAGCCACAAAGACTGGCAAGGGAAAGTCTATTACCAGAGCGAAAGCGGCGAACCTGACCCGCTGGGGCTTTACGATGACCTTGTGGAAACGACCGGTTACGGATATGTTGACGGTCTGACAGGAGCAAACTGTCGGCATCACAAATACCCATATGTTCCGGGAGTTTCGGAGCGGACTTACACCGATGAACAGCTTGAGCATATCGACGATGGTCTTGGCTGCACGTTTGACGGAAAGACTTACACAGCCTATGAAGCGACGCAGATGCAACGCCGCATAGAGCGGCAAATCCGCGCGCAGAAGAAGCTTAGAAACGCATACAAAGAAGCTGGGCTTTCCGAGGACGTGACCGCCGCGAACATAAAGCTTCGGCGGCTAAACGCAGAATATAGCAGGTTCAGCAAGGCGGCAGGATTGCCGGAGCAACCAGAAAGGACAAAAGTTTTCTACAAATAATTTACAGGTAAAACCCGCGAAGCACTGCGGTTTTTATACAATCTATCGCCGCGATGAACTGCGGACAAAGGAAAGGAAGATAGAAATGGCATTGACCAGAAAATTACTGAAAGGCATGGGACTCACCGACGAACAGGTGGACACCATCATTGAAGCACATACCGATACCGTAGACGGCTTGAAGGCTGATGTCAGCAAGTACAAGTCTGATGCGGAGAAACTGCCCGACGTTCAAAAGCAGTTGGACGACCTCAAGGCGGCGGGCGATGGCGGATATAAGGAGAAGTACGAAAAGGAACACTCGGACTTCGAGGCTTATAAATCCGGCATTACAGCAAAGGAAAGCAAGGCGGCAAAGGAAAAGGCTGTTCGGGCTTACTTTGAGAGCAAAAATATCACAGGCGCAAATCTCGATCTTGCCATGCGCGGCTGCGGTGAGGAAATGACCGCATTGGAGATGGACGGTGAGAAAATCAAGGACACAAAGAGCCTTGATGCACTTATCGAAGGAACTTACAAGGGGCTTGTCTCCAAACCTTCTGTCCGTGTGGACATGGGCGCACGGCTCAGCGACGGCGGCAAGGCGATGACGAAAGATGAGATCATGCAAATCACTGACAGAGCGGAGCGGCGCGCTGCAATCGCCGCAAATATGGATTTGTTTAGAAAGGAAGAATAAAAATGGCTGTTGATCCTAAGCTGATTAAAAAAGCTGATCTTGCGCGAGTTCGCGAGATCGAATTTACCGAAATGTTCGGCTATTCCATCAAGAAGCTGATGGAGGCTCTTGGCGTTACCCGCAAAATCGCAAAGCAGGCTGGCACCGTGCTCAAGAGCTACAAGGCTACCGGCACGCTGGAAGATGGTGCTGTGGCGGAAGGTGAAACCATTCCCCTGAGCAAGTACAAAACGGAGCCCGTGAACTATCAGGAGATCACGCTCAAGAAGTGGAGAAAGGCAACGTCTGCGGAGGCTATCACTGACCGTGGCTACGATCAGGCGGTGGAAATGACCACAGACGAAATGCTCAAGGACGTGCAGAAGGGCATCCGGAAGGACTTTTTTACGTTCCTCGCCACCGGCACAGGAACGGCAACGGGCGCGACCTTCCAGGCTACCCTTGCGCAGGCGTGGGGGCAGTTGCAGGTTCTGTTCGAGGACGACGAGATCGGTGCGGTTTATTTCCTGAACCCTCTGGATGTGGCAGACTACCTCGCAACGGCGAACATTACCTTGCAGACCGCTTTCGGAATGACCTACGTGGAGAATTTCCTCGGTCTTGGCACTGTAATCTTCAATTCCAGTGTTCCGAAGGGCAAGATCTACGCTACGGCGAAGGACAACATTGTTCTGTATTATATCCCCGTGAACGGCGCAGATCTTGGCGAAGTGTTTGACTTCACCACCGACGCAACCGGCTATATCGGCATCCATGAGGAGCCGGACTACACCAACATGACCGCTTCCGATACCGTTATCAACGGTATGGCGCTGTTTGCAGAGCGCATGGACGGCATCGTAGTCGGCACGATCTCGTCGGGGGGTTAAATGAACTGTTGAGAGCGCCTGCCTCTGAACCGCCCACGTTTTCCGGCATGACGAAAGCGCAGCTTCTTGATTATGCTGAGGAAAACGGGGTGGAAGGGGTCAACAGTTCCATGAAAAAGGCTGAAATTCTGGCTGTTCTGGAAGGGGTGGAGTGATGATCTACGCTGATTATGAATACTACTGCGGCACTTACATGGGAACTGTAGACGCGGATAGTTTTTGCAGATTGGCGACACGCGCCAGTTCCTTCCTCGACTACTACACGCAAAACCGAGTAAAGAATTTTGCGGAGCTGGATGCTGTAAAAATGTGCTGCTGTGCATTAGTCGACCAATATATGCTGATCGACACAGCACAGGAGCTTGCCAGAAAGAATGTGTCCGCCGGGCTTGCATCTGACGAAGGAGAATTGCAGAGCGAGACTGTAGGCGGCTATTCCCGGACGCTTCGCAGCGGCGGCGATTCTTCCGTAGCTGCATTGAAAGCGGCTTCGGAGGCGAAGAACGCACTTGCAAGCGTAGCGCGTGAATATCTGGCCCATACCGGGCTTCTTTACAGAGGCAGGTGTTTAGCATGTACGCTCCCCACACTGTAACAATCTACAACGTCACGCAGGAGCAGGATCCGGAAACGTTCAAAGATACGCAAAAAATTCATATCACTGTAATTCGCGGTGTAATGCTCCAAGCGTCAAAAGCGGCTAACGTCCGCGCGAGCGGGCTTGAAGGAGCAGATGCGGTGAATCTGTACATTCCGTTTTCTGCGGCTGCTGTAGACGGCGTGACAGATGCGGAGAAGCGCTACGTCGGTCCGCAGGAGTTCTGGCGCGCAACTGATAAAAGCAAAATCTGGACGCTATCTACGGACGGTAACGGCGGCACAACCTTCTTTGTGAAGGGCGAAGTAGTCGAGCCGGACAAGACGGAAGAACAGATCGAGATGCTGTACGATGATGTGTACAAAGTGACAAAGGTGGACATGAAGGACTTCGGCAGTCCTTCTATGCAGCACTGGCAGGTCGGAGGCTCGTAATGCTGAAATTCAGCGTAAAGGCAGACGGATTTGACGCGCTGCAGGAAAAGCTCTCGCAGGCCTGCACCAAAGCAGAGCATATTGTTGCAACGCAGGTGCGGAAGGACACAAGCCCATATGTGCCGTTCCTGACGGGCTCTCTCGACCAGAGAACAATGGTGGACGGCAATGCGATCATCTATCCGGGGCCGTATGCACGGTTTTTGTATTACGGGAAAGTCATGGTTGACCCGGAGACGGGCAGCACATACGCGCCGAAAGGCGGAACGAAGGTTCTGACAGACAAAAACCTTGTGTTCACGACATCCGGACACGCGCAGGCACAATCGCACTGGTTCGAGGCTTCAAAGGCTGAGAATCTTGACAAATGGATTCGAGTTGCAGATAAGGCGGTGAAAAATGGGCTCTGAAAAAGAAAAAAAGCTTGTTTCTTCCGAGGAAGAACAGGACATATCCAGAAAAATGATGGTTTGGGTAAATTCGTTTTCGGATGACGATCTACCAGCTGCGACCATCAATTATGAGTTTCTCGCCGCCGATTCTGCAAGCGTGGCTCTGTCCGTGATTCAAGGCGCGTACATCACAAGAAGGTACTTACTCGGTGGGCATGAGGCAGAATACCAGTTCAAAATCATAGCCCGTATCAAGCCGGGCGGGAGTAACGACAAGCGCCTGAAAGCTGATGCGGTACTGAACCGCTTCGGGGATTGGGCGATGCAGAATTATCCGTCTCTGGGAGATGGCGTTCGTGTCCGCCGAATGGAAGCGGTCAGCCGCGCAGCGGTATTCGCCGTGTACCAGGGCGGATGGGAAGACCATCAAATTTTAATGAAGATGAAATATGAGGTGATTTAACTATGGCAGATATGACCTTTAACACCACTGCTGGCCAGACCATTGACCGCGAATTGCTGATCGCATACCTGAATACCGGCGAGGCGTCTACGCCTGTCTGGTCTCCGTTCGGCAAACGCGTCACGGATTCCAGCATGGAGTACGATTGGCAGGAGGATTCCAGTAAGGATATTCTCGGCACTACAAGAACCACCATGAAGAAGCCCATCATCACGCAGAGCTTTGACCCGTGCGAGCTGGACGCAGGCGACGCGGCGCTTGTCAAGCTGTGGAACCTGGCTGTCAAAGACCAGGACGCAGCAGCACTGGCGAATCAGGACGTTCTTATCGTTCATTTTTACGCAGGCACAGCCAAGACAGCAGTCTTCGCGGAGCGTTACGACGGCACAATGGTCAAGCCCGCAAGCCTCGGCGGTGAGGGTGGCGGTTTTGTTGGCATGCCGTTCGATGTGACGCTGGGCGGTACGCGCACGACCGGAACGGCTGCGGTCGGCAGCAACGGTGCAGTTACGTTTACGGCTGATTCTGCTGCGTAAGGAGGGGCTATAAATGGCAGATATCAGATTTGATACTGGTGTACAGTCCTTCCAAATTAACGGCGGCGTGAGTGTAGAGTTCAACCCTACGGACAGCGAATTCGCGAAAAAGCTGTTTTCGCTGTTCGAAGAGTTGGAATCCAGGCAGCATGAATACGCAAAACGCGCCGAAAACGAGACGGACCCGAAAAAAATTCTCGATTTGGCAGATCAGTTCGACGCGGAGATTCGCGAAAAAATCGACGGAATTTTTGGAAAGCCGATTTGTACTGAAGTGTTCAGGACAAACGTAATGGCGCTTGCAAATGGTCTGCCGGTATGGGCGAATCTTATGCTTGCTGTCATCGACGAGATGGACGCTGGTTTCGATCTCGAAAAAACCAGACTGAGCCCAAGAGTAAAACAGTATACGGACAGATGGGCGAAAAGAAAGCGCTGATCTACGCGCTCCCGACGTCAGCCGAGATAAACGGCAAAACATATCAGATTGAATCAGATTATAGAGCGGTGCTGGATATCCTCGCCGCTCTTTCTGATAAAGATTTGACGGAAGAGGAGCGCACCATTGCCGCCCTTGAGATATTCTACCCTGACTTTGACGATATTCCGTTTTCAGATTATGAGGAAGCACTGCGGAAATGTTTCAGGTTTATTGACCACGAGCAAGACCAAAAGGAGCAAAAAAAGCAGCCGACGTTGATGTCGTGGGAGCAGGACTTTGAGATGATTGTCGCGCCCATCAACAGAATTGCAGGCTGCGAAATCCGTGCATTGGAATATCTGCACTGGTATACTTTTTTGTCCTATTATCAGGAAATTGGGGACTGCCTGTTCGCCCATGTGGTAAGTATCCGGGACAAGAAATCTCGCGGGAAGCCTCTTGACAAGCAGGAACGAGAGTTCTACAGGCGAAACCGTGAAATTATTGATTTGAAAACGAATTACACAGACGCAGAAAAGGATATTCTGGCAGCGTGGGGCGTCTCAAAATAAGGTGGTGAGAAAATGGCAGATGGGAAAATCGTTGTGCAGGCGGAAGTTGATGCAAAAAAAGCACAGCGGGAGCTTGATAAACTTACGGCGAGAATCGACAAGCTGGAAACCGATTTGAAAAAGAGCAGTGGCGAGCAAAGCGGGATCAAGGCACAGCTTGACGCGGCAAAGGAATCCGCAAAACAGGCAGAAAATGCGCTGAAATCGTTGCGCGCTGAATCCGAGCGGCTTCGGAAGATCACGTCCGGCGAGGTGTCTGCATCTCCCGATGCGTATATTTCTGCATATAGTCGGCAATCCGAAGTCGCTGCACAGATTAAGGAACAGGAAGCGCGTCTGAAAGAGCAAGACAAGATCGTTGAGAGCCTGGACGGAAAGTACGCAAAAATTACGGACAAGGTAATGGAGCAGACCTCCGCGCTGGACGCGGCGAAGACACGCGCAGGAGAGCTTACGCGAGAGATTACGAGCGCAAGCGGAGCGTCCGAACGAATGGAGCATGCCGCAAAAAGTGTTTCCGACAGCATGGACACGTTCGGCAAGCGTGTTTCTGGGCTTTTTAAGCGTGTCCTTGTATTCTCTCTGATTACTAGAGCGCTGCAAAGCCTGCGGACATGGCTCGGGAAAACAATCATGCAGAATGAGGAGGCGCGTGCAGCGGTTGCGCGGCTTAAGGCGGCGTTTTTGACGCTGGCCCAGCCGATTCTTCAAGTCGTGATCCCCGTTTTTGTGAAGCTTGTGGACATTCTGACACAGGTTGTTACAGCTATCGCAAAGTTTTTCGGCATGCTGTCCGGCAAAAGCTGGGGCGCGCAGGTCGCAGCGGCAAAAGGGCTGAATGCGGAAAAAGAAGCAATCGAGGGGGTAGGCTCCGCAGCTGAAGACGCCAGCAAGAGCATGGCGAGCTTCGACGAGATCAACCAGATTACCAGCAATCAGGCATCTGGAGGCGGTGGCGGCGCAGGCGGGGCGGCGTCTACGGATATCGCGCCGGATTTCTCAAACCTCGACATGGCGGAGGATAAACTCCACGATATTCTCGGCCTAGTAGGTGCGATTGCAGCCGGGCTGCTCGCATGGAAAATTGCAAGCATGTTTACAAACGATTTGAGCAAGATTGCCGGGATCGCTCTTGCAGCAGCTGGTGCGTTTGCACTTGTGTATTTCTGGCTAGACGCGTGGAAGAACGGAATTGATTTACAAAATTTCCTCGGAATGCTTGCGGGGCTTGCCGCGCTTGCTGCCGGACTTGCAATCGCATTTGGCCCGATAGCAGCAGGCATTGCGCTTGTTGTGGGCGGTCTTGCTATGCTTGTTGTCGGAATCAAGGATGTCATTGAAAATGGCTTCAATTTAGTAAATACGCTTACGATCATCGCGGGGCTACTTGCCGCCGGTATCGGCATTTCGCTTCTGACGGGTAGCTGGATTCCACTCCTGATTGCGGGATTTGCCGCCGCTCTGGTTGCACTTGTTTCCTTTACCGGACATGGCGAAGAACTAATCGAAGGCCTGAAAAATATCATAGACGGCTTCGGAAAATTCTTCAAGGGTGTGTTTACGGGAGACTTAAAGCTTGCTGCAGAAGGCGCGAAACAAATTTGGGAAGGGCTTAAGCAGACGTGGAATGCCATCATAAACTCCATCAAATATGCATGGGATATGTTCATTACATGGCTACAATCAAAAAGCCCCATGCTCGCGGCGATTTTCCAGACATACGGAACCTTTATATCCGGCCTATTCAACAGTATAAAGCAGTGGCTAAGTGGAATCATCGAGTTTATCAGCGGCGTTTTTACCGGAGACTGGACAAAGGCGTGGGAAGGAGTAAAGGATATATTCAAGGGAATCTGGAATGGAATCATTACCGCTGTTGAATATGCGATAAACTTTATCATCAACGGTATAAACCTCCTAATCTCCGCGCTGAATACCATTCATTTCGAGGTCCCTGATTGGGTTCCTCTAATTGGCGGTAGGTCTTTCGGAATTAGCATTCCCCTAGTGAGCAACGTTGCGCTTCCTCGTCTCGCGCAGGGCGCAGTCATTCCACCGAACCGCGAATTTCTCGCCGTTCTCGGCGACCAGAAGAGCGGGACAAATATTGAGACGCCGCTTGCTACGATGGTGCAGGCGTTCAAACAGGCCATGAATGAAACGGGCGGAATGGGAGGCCGGAGCATTACAGTCGTGATGCAGGTCGATAAGCGCGAGTTTGCCCGCGCGGTATATCAGGCGAACAACGACGAGACGCAGCGTGTTGGCGTTCGTTTGGCGGGGGTAAGAACATGACAAGCGTATTGAGTCTTGATGGGAAAGCGTATCCGAATCTGCACGTCGTGAGTCTGAAACGTTCGTTTTCCGTGCTCGACGGCGACAATGCCGGGCGCGTGATGACCGGCGCAATGACGCGCGACATCATCGGCACCTATTACAATTACAGCCTGGAAATTGATTCAGTGACATCGAACCCCGAGGAATACGACGAGTTTTATGAAACGATCTCCGCACCGGCAGACAGCCACGTACTGACAGTCCCCTATGCGCAGACGACCATGACGTTCGACGCGTATGTTGCAAATGGCGACGACGAGCTGGCGTCCAGCTATGCCGGGAAAAACAGCTGGCAGAACCTGACCGTCAATTTCGTTGCCATGAAACCGAAGAGGACCCCGGCATGAGCGTAAGAGTGGTATATGAAGACGTCGCGGTCGGCGCAGCAGATGCGTCGACGGTAACGACGACGGCGAAGAAAGACTTTGCGAACCCTGCCCTGCTCCCCTACGGCACGGACGCCGGGCTGCTGGCGTCCTGCGAGCAGAACCAGTGGGTCCTAGACGGGACGCGCGGCCTGCTCGGGAGCAAACGGGCCGCGTTCTGGTCTGCGGAGCAGAGCAAAGACGACTGTACCTTCGATGCAGCGCCGACGATCACGATTTCCCTAAACGGCCAGTTCTCGTCCCCGGGCATTTTCTTCTACTTCGACGGCTCGGAGGGCGACTATTGCAGTGAGATCGTCCTGACGTGGTACAACGGCGAAGAACAGCTTGCGACCAGGACCTTCGCGCCGAACTCGTACAAGTATTTCTGCGAGCAACAGGTCGACTTGTACAACAAGCTCGTTGTGCAGATCAATAAGACCCACCTGCCGAATCACTACGCGAAGATCTCGCAGATCTTCTTCGGAATCGTCCGGGAGTTCGAGCGGGGAGAGCTGCGCTCCGTCCGGGTCACGGAGGGCATGAACATCATTTCTGACGATCTGGAGATCAACACGCTCGACTTCTCGCTGGACAGCGCGGACGATATCGACTACGTCTTCCAGCAGAAGCAGCCCGTCAGCGCGTATGACTCAGACCACCTGATCGGCGTGTTTTATATCGAATCGTCCTCCCGGAAAAGCGTGAGCGTCTATGATATTTCCTGCATCGACGCCCTCGGCGTCATGGACAGCGAGCCGTTCGCGGCTGCGATCTATTCCGACGCGTCTGCGAAGACGCTGATCCAGACGATCCTCGCCGGGCACTTTACGCTGGAATACGACTCTTCGCTGGATGACGCAAAGGTCACGGGCTACATCCCGGACTGCACGAAGCGCGAGGCGCTGCAGCAGATCGCATTTGCCATCTGCGCCACCATCGACACCAGCGGGACGCGCGGAATCAAGGTGCGAAAGCTCGCGTCGGACGAGGCGGCGGAGATCCCGCTTGACCGGCTCTATACCGGCGGCAGCGTAGAAACGTCTTCCCCGGTGACGGAGGTGCGTGTGACGGCGCATGCGTACAAAACGACCGGCAGCGGCGACAGCGTGGAGGTCGACGGCACGACGTATTACCACACGACCACCGTCACGACGAAGGCCAATCCGAAGGTCACGGCCACGACGAAGCCAAACGTCGTTGAGGTCAGGGACGCCACGCTGGTCAGCAGCAGCAACGTCGCCGCGGTCGCCCAGCACGTCTACGACTATTACATGCGTCGTCAGACCCACAGCGTGCGGATCGTCATGGACGGCGAGACTCCTGGCGATTACGTCAAAACGACGACGCCGTGGGGCAGCACGATCACCGGCACGATCACCAGCATGAGTATTCTCCTCAGCGGAATCGCGGCGGCAGAATGCAAGATTATCGGCACATAGAACGGAGGTGCGGCATTTGGTACAGGGAGATTCGTATAACCTTAGTGTTACCATCAAGAATAAAGGGCAGCCGCTGGACGTTGCAAGCGTTGAAAAGGTGGAAATTTCTCTGCTTTACCTGCAAAAGAGCTATCCGGGAGAGATCGGATACGAGGACGGAAAGTTTCTGTTTCCCCTCACCCAGCAGGAGACCTTTCGGCTCCCGAAGCTCTGCCAGATGCAGGTGCGCGTGAAATTCAAGAGCGGTGACGTGATTGGCTCGGAGATCAAGCAGATCGACGTTGCGCACGCGCTTTCAAAGGCGGTGTTGTGATGGGCGGCATTGAATTTGGACTCAAGAACCGCGATCCGATCGACGTTTCCTTTAACGTTTCCGTGCGTGCTGGCGGCGGCTCTGGTGGCGGGGGCATCCAGTCGGCACAGATCGACGCGATCCTCGTGATGACAAAATCAGAATATGACGCGCTGGACAAAAAGGACGCGCGGACACTGTATCTGTTGGAGGGATAACATGCTGGCAGTTGGACTCAAACGCATTCTGGAGCTGTTCATCGGCTCCATGGGCATCAAATCCGCCCACCTGGGCACGAAAACCATCTACGAAAGACCGGGCGGATTTTTGTACATTGAACTCACAAGCGAAGAAAGGGGATAAATCCAGATGGCAAGTTTTTTTAATCTGACACTTGATACGCTGGCACCTGCCGGCCTATCGCTGATCCTGAACGACGGTGCACAGTACGCGACCAGCGCGACCGTCACGGCAAAGATCTCTGTCTCCGACGAGACAACAACGGGCTACCAGATGAAGATCTGGGGCACGAAGACGGCGGAGACCGAGGCGGAAGCGTCGTGGGAGACATTCGCCACGACAAAATCCATCACGCTGCCCGACGGCGACGGCCTCAAGACGATCTATGTCAAGATGCGCGACGACGTCGGCAACGAAACGGCCGCAGTCAGCGACACGATCACGCTCAACACGTCGATTCCTGCCGTGACCATCACCGGCCCCGACAAGAGCAGGATATCGAAGGTCACGGGCTACGATGCAGCGGCGTTCTCCTTCGTCTGCGACGTGGACTTTGAGGAATACACCATTCGCGTCGTCCCGGCGACGAGCAGCCTGCACACGGCGGGCACGCAGATCCCGACGACGGGCGGCTCCACCAACGTCAGCGGCACGGAGGGAGGCTACAAGAAGAACACCGCCATCAACGTCACTGTCAAGGGCGCGGACCTCGAGGCAGCGTCTTCCGGCGACGGCACGAAGATCGTCAAGGTCTTCGTCAAGAACGCCGCCGGGACCTGGAGTGCCGCCTGATGGCCGCGCCGCAGCTGACATTCTCCATCACGGGCAACAAGATCTCGGCGGTCTCGGGGTTCGACTCGATCACCGTTTCCTTCTCGTCGGACATCGCCTACACGGCCTTCGAGTGCCGCGCGACGAAGTCCGGCGAGGATTGGGGCCGCGGGAAGGGTGCTTTGATCGCGTCCTTCTCCCAGACCCCGGCGGGCACGCAGCGCACCTTTGAGGTTTACGACGATTTTCTGCTTTCCGGTGATGGGGAATACCGCATTTCGTTGTTCGCGCAGGGCGCGGACGGCAGCTGGAACGACAACTACGGCTTTATCCCGCTGGGAGAGTCGCAGGCGCTGAAGACCGCGGACGGCGAGGATTTTCTGTGTATGAAGGAGTGATCGTATGGCTTACAACAGCCAGTTTACCGGCGCGCAGATCGACGAGGCTATCGCCGACGTGCGCAGCAACAAAGACGCGTGGAACGGAAAGCAAGATGTGATCCTCGCCTCCGGCGCGGCCGTCGGGGACCTGATCAAGGTCAAGGCGGTGGACGCCAGCGGCAAACCGACGGCGTGGGCGGTGGCCATGGCGGGCACGGACTATATAAAGACCGGCAACATCACCAAGCAGACGCTGGTCTCCGCGGAGACCACGCCGACCGAGAACTACGCCATCAACTGGCAGTATGAGTGAGGAGGCCCCATGGCGCACAAGACATTGATCTCCGGCACGGCCTATTCCGTGACGGGTGGGCGGGATCTGATCGGCGGCACAGGCTACGACTGCAAAGCCGGAAAGACCCTTATCAACGGGACGGCGTTTGAGGTCAGATTTGCGGAACTGGTGACAATAAACATCTCTAAGGACAGCAGCACAGGCGATAGCTCCGCGTACATCATTCATAATGGCGTACAGTATTCGAGCGGAGAGATCGAAGTTGAGGTCGGGGATACGATCATTTGCAGCATTCCGAGTCATAGAGGCAAAGGGTCTCTCATAATTGACAACAAAACAATTATAAACGGGGCATCCGTGGTTTCGTATTCTTATGTGGTCGAAAGTAATATACAAATTTACACAACCGCTGATATTTATTACGAAGACGGCAGCAGACGCCCATACTACGATTTTACAATGAAAATCACGACACAGAATTGACAACCGAAGAATAGGAGGAATTTATGGACACCTGGTACATCACGATCGGCGGGCAGGAGATCGAGACGCGGCCGGCGGCCGGCCGCATGCGCGACGCCGACTGGGGCGGGCGCGAGAGCCGCGCCGTCACCATCGAAAAGAGCGCGGTTGCAGACCCGCTGGCGCTGTTCTGCGACGGCGCCGTCTGGGGCATGATCCACCGCTACACCACGGCCGTCCCTGTGCTGGACGCAGAGGGCAACGTCCAGATGAACGAGGACGGAACCGTCAAGTCGACGACCGAGACCGCCGAGGACCGCTACATGGACGACTACGCGGATTTCACCATCGCCGGCCCCATCACCGACAACCGCGACGGCACCATCACGGCGAAGATGGGCAAAAAAACGGCCAGCGATCTGCTGGCGGAACTGGAGGCGGCATATGACAGAGGCTAAACTGGCACAGGTAAAGAAAGCAATTACGGATGGCAAGCTCGTGCAGGCCGCAGGCGGCATCACCACGACTGTAACCCAGTCGGACAAGCTGGGCTTTGACTGGAAGAACTTCTTCGTCAACGACGTTCCCGTGCGCCGGGAGTACGTCGAGCAGGCCGTGAAAGCCGGCACGGCGGATAACCCCATCCATTGGCAGCCCGCCATGCCCCTCATCCAGAACGCCTACTACACCCACAACGGAGAGACCAAGGTCTGGACAGGCGAGGCTGGCGCAGTTGCAGATTGGTCCAGTCACGATTTTGTTCGAGTTTAATTATACTTAGTAGATAACTCTTTAAGAGTTTCTAATAATGAGCCGACGGGCGTTAAGGAGCTTCTATGAGTACGATTAT
>ULNX01046688.1_pt1 | contig 17870 bp, 13 predicted proteins | sample 1952061 | NCBI WGS metagenome assembly ULNX01 (sample SAMEA4835588, study PRJEB28245) | human gut metagenome | biome: gut microbiome; material: fecal sample | place: Denmark | collected 2008 | reverse complement strand
GCTGAAAGTGGCTATTCCGGCGTTTATGATCAGCGAACTGCGCCGGGCTTTTGAAATCGGTTTTCTTATTTTTATTCCGTTTTTGGTGATTGATATGGTGATTGCCTCAATTCTGATGTCCATGGGTATGATGATGCTGCCGCCGACCGTTTTGGCGCTGCCGTTTAAAGTTATTTTCTTTGTGTTGGTGGACGGCTGGTATATGTTGGCGGGGTCGCTGGTTCAATCCTTTAAGTGATAAGCTAGTGTCTTCTCTCAGAGACTGCTCTGTCAGTATGTACTTTTTAAATTTTGCATTTATGTTTGATATTAAAAAAGGCCTCGAGAAGAGGCCTTTGGTTTCCTGAGGGAATGGTTTAGAAAACGTAGCGGAGACCGCCATAGACTTCATGGTTGTGAATGTCACCGTCGGCCAGTTCGCCCATATCGTAGTAGCGGTAACCGACATCAATGTTAAAGCGGGTGGTTACCTGAGCCGATAAACCGGCGCCGACAGACCAGGTGAAATTGTCTTCTTTATATTCAACATTCGGCAAGCCGGTATTTTTGAAAGTGTATTCCAGACGGGTGATACCCAAACCGCCGGAGATATACGGGGTGAACATGGTGTAAGGAGACAAATCCCAATAAACGTTAGCCATGTATGATTCAGAGGAAAATTCCGCCGAGCGCTGAGTAACGAAAACCGAATGAATACCCGGAGTTACTTTGATGTTGGAATCGTCCGTATCTTCGCGATAGACATATTCTGCTTCAACGCGGAAGTATCCCCAGCGGTAACCGATGGCGCCGCTGAACATCATGGCGTTGTCATCTACGTCTAATTTTTTGTCTGTAGCAACGTTCTCATCTTTATCGCCGAGGCTGTGGTTGGTCACGCCGCCGCGTACTGCCAGATAAGGGCCGTCACAAGAGGCAGATGCCGCGTTTGCAAGGGATAAAGAAATTGCAAACACCGAAGCCGCCAATAAAAGTTTGTTGCTCATTTTTTAACTCCAAAAGTTAGATAAAAAACTCAAATTTTGTCCAAATATACACTAAGTTTTTCAATAAAGCAAGCATTATTTTGCAAAAATATATCTTTTTTTATATAGCATAAGGGGTTAACAGCTGATTAAAATTGTAAAAAAGATTTATTTTAGTCTAAAAGTTCGGAAAATTTTGTTATCGGGCGGAAAGGCATAAAAAAACGGCGGAGACATAAGTACTCCGCCGTTGTCAGGATTTCAGAGGATGCGGCCGGTAAACGGCGGCACCCTCCTTTTGTTCATATCGGTAAAATCTTTTATCGCCGGCCGGTTAAAGCGGGCGGGGTTAAACTTTTATTTATTTCGTAATAATGGTCTTAACCAAAAGGCCATCCTTAGTGTACACTTTCAGCGTGTTGCCGGAAGCCTGTCCCCAGCCGCCGCGTTCGGGAGTAACCTCTGCGGTTGAATCGCCGGTAAAGTTCTTAATACCTGCTAACAAAGCTCTTTGCTGAGACATGTCAACAACTTTAGAACCGCCGCCGATTTTTTCTCCGACGTAGCTCCAACCGGTACCGTCAATGGTGCAGGTTGAGGGGAAGTAAGTTCCGTCATCAAACTTGACAGCGCTGCGCAAACGATTGTCGTTGTAGCACTTGTCCCATCCGAAGAAAGAAGAAGTGTCATTCCAATCGTTGTCAAGCACAACCCATTTGCCGTTTTCGAAATTGATGACCCAGCAGTCACGGAAACGTCCGTCAGTGCCAAAGTCAGGATCGAAGACCAGAGTGTGTCCGGCTACGCCTTTCACGCGTCCCCAAGATTCGGGAACGTTCGGATTAACCGGCTGGGCAACTAACACGTTGGTGTAGCAGGTGGCAGTGAAATTCTTGGAAGCAACACTGTAACCCAAAACGCCGGTATGTGCATGGATATCGTAAGTGATACCGTCCACAACCTTAGTCTGGTTTGCATTGCTCAAGTTGTCGCTGCTGTGTGCCACGTTTCCGATTTCTACAAAGTCGAAGTTAAACTTGATTTCGACGCCGTCTTCAACTTCGCTGTATACGGCCTTTTCAGAAACGGCGGTATAAGTATCGTTGAAAATGGTGTAGTTTTCGGTGTAAACCGTGTTTGTTGTCGTGACAGTAATGTTCTGGCCGCCGCTGCGGGTGGTTGAATTACTGCTGCCAGAGGTTAAACCTGTGTAGGGCGCATTTGCTTCGCTGGCGATTTGGTCCTTGGATGCCTGCGGATTGACAATATACTTCAAGTCAACTGATTTCTTGGCATTTTCACGGCTGTTGTCGGAATAGATTTTGGTGTATTCCTGCCATGCATTCCAAGTGTTGCCTGATTTAAAGTCAATTCCGTGGTTTCCATACTCAACACTCTTCAGTGTTTTGGGTTCCTCTTCAGCTTTTTTGCGTAATTCTACTTGGGCAGAATATAATTTTACCTGAGCATTATATTTCGCAATTATGCTGGAAGTCGTTTCCCTGCGTTCGTATCCGTCCTGATCGGGCAATTTGGTCGTTTCAGAAGGTTTGCTTTCAAAGCTGTAGTCGCTGTGAAGCATGGTTTCTTCATGGCCAAATTCATCAACGTAAACAGCGATTTCTTCTTTTGCCAAGAAATTAAAGTCTGTTTTGTTGGTGCGGGTAACGTAGGAAGTTTGGTAACCCGTAATGCTGAAGTTTCCGTCCTGACGATTTTCTCCGGAGGGAACTTTTTGTCCTGCAGAAGGTGTTTGATCCGTGACGTTGAAATCAGTTACGATTTGCGGAGCCAGTGTCGGCACTTCGACTATGTTATAGATATTAACACCTATTTCAACGGGTTTTCCTTTGCTTCCATCGGAATAAACGGCCGTTTTTTTCATGTAGGTGTAATTGGTTTTATAGTCGATATATCTGATACCTTTATCCGTATATTCATAACGAATAGCGTCCGGGTCGGTCGGGTCAGTCGGGTCGCTTCCGCTCAGAGTTGCGCGAAGCAGCTGCTTCGGCTTAATCGGGGTAACGGTTTCAGCCAGCTTGAACTGATAATGAATCGTGTCACTATACATCTGGTTTTCCGTGTCGCCCTCGTTTTTGCTGCTCTTTGCAAATTTAACCCAGTTCAGAGTCCATGCCGGAATCTTCACTTCGTCTGACAAGCCGTCTTCGTCGGTGTACAGCACGCTTTCAGGTACATAGGCCTGTAAAGCATTGTTGAAGCCGACATATTCAAAGGTGTTTGAATATTGGCAAGCCTGCCAGGTGAAAGTTCCGACTTCGGTTTTTTCTTTCTTCACCAGTTTTTTCACCGCTTCGTTGCTCTTGCGGGCGTAGTCGCGGTTTTTAACGGCAATCGGGTCTTCAACGGTCACGCGGTAGTTCGGGTCAAAGGTCAGGTTGAAGATGGTGTCTTTCGAACCATCGTTATATCTGTTTTCCTTATCAAACTCAATAACCACTTTGTCGCCGTCAATTTTCGGACGTTCGTTGATGATGTCAATGCCGGCTTTCTTTTGGCCGTCTTTCAGCTTAATCAACTCGGCTTCGCCTTTGTATTCGGCGCTGCGTTTGTTAAAGGTGGCTGAAATGGTTGACGTCAGCAATTTGCGTTCTTTGCCGTCCTGCGGTTCCATGTCTGTCAGTTTGGTGCCAAGGTCCACAAAGTCCCATGTGCGGAATTCAAATTGGTGTTCAATGCCGAGCGAGTCAACGCAGGTTGCTTCTTCGGATTTGCCATCGAAAATGAATTGCGCTTTGTTGGTTTTTGTGGTCATTTTTTGGCCGTACTTCTGAACGAAGACGTTTTTACCTCTTTCTTCCTTATCTCCGTATGCGATTTTGCTGTATTTTTCAGCTTCCAGGTTTTTGATTTCAAAATCAGAAACGTTAACCGGAGTCTGAATTGCCGGGGTGTCAACGCGGCAATAAAGCAATACTTCAGGGCGGTAAGAAAGTTTGGTTTCGCCGGTGGAGAGGAGTTTTTCAAACTGAATCCAAGCCTTGGATACGGTAATCTTTTGGCCGGTTTCGGCTGAGATTGAATCCTTGACGAATTCAAAACCTTTCTCTTTGGCGGTGTAGGCAATCACTTCTTCGGGATCGTCAGGAATCGGCGGGTTAGTGCCTTCCTTGGCAATCCAGACTTTTTCGCCGTGCATGGTGAATTCGACCTTGCGGTTGTCGGTGCCTTTGGAATCGGTTCCGTAAGCAAGAGCATCGTTAAAGATAAAATCTATACGATACCACTTGTAGTCTGCGGAATCCTGCTCCAAATAAACAGGTTCCACTTTGACCAATTTGCGGTTGGTCCAGTGGTTTTTGCAGAGGTCTTCAAACGTTGCTCCCTGAATGGTGACAGACTCGTCTGAGCAAGTCTGTTCATCAATGGTTGAGAGCTTGAAGACTTCGCCGCCTTGTTCACCGTTAAAGGTGTAAGCGCGGACAACGCGGCCGTCTTCCAAAGTTTTTGATTCTTCTTTCCAGGTTTCAAAAACTTTGACCGAGCGGGCAAAACGGGTCTTTTTCAGTCCGTAGCCTTTAACCGTGTTGGTCACGGTGTAAGCAACGGAATCCTGTTTCACCGGAACATCTTCCTTATACAGGATGTCAACGATGAACTGGTGAACGGATTTGGCTGAAATCAGAGCCTCATAATTGCCCTGCGGGACAACAACCGAACGGGTTTTGATTTCGGCGTTGTCTGAAGTGTAGGTGTTAACTACATTTTCGGTGCAGTTGTTGCGCAACACTTCATCTACTGTCGGGTCGACCGGTCTAACGGGTTGGTCGCCTTCGATTTCACTGCCGGAGCAAGCTCCGAGAATCACGGTGCAGAGAGTCATCATGATGACTGCAACTGCGAGATTGATTAACTTTTTCATTTTTAAAAGGATTTTATTTGTTATTATTATTTGTTTTTAAAATGAAAAGACACTCGGCTTTGTGGGCCAAGAGTGCAGGGTTTCCGAATTTGCGGTTCAGAAACTATCGTGAGTCGGACCAGTAAATAAAATATAAGTTTTCACCCTTTTATTTTACCTTCCTAATTATATACAACATTGTACGATGACATAATGTATATTTTGTCGATTTTTAGTATATTACAGATTTGTGCAAATTACAATAAAAACTTGTGCGAAAAAGGCGATATTTATAATTTTAACGAAATTGTAACAATCGGATTTTGCGGAACTTATTCCGTTAATGTTTGACAAAATCAAGACAAATGTCTCAGGGAAAACGGGAGAGGCTGCGGCGGGAGGAGTGGATTATCCGGTATCGCCGCACCCGGCGAGTGAAGCATACCCGGCTGGTGAGTCAATGCCCGGCGGGGAGGGCAATAGACGGCAGATAAAATGATACTCTGTGGCATAGATTATCCGGTCAAGCCGGATAATGACAGTTTTTATTTATGTTTTGAAGGAGCCCCGGTCAAGCCGGATAATGACGGGAACAGAGCAGGACGGGCGAATAATAACAGAGAAGGAGTGCAGGCTGTGATTGCTTCTATTTATTGTCATTGCCCGACTTGATCGGGCAATCCAAATTGAAGCTGCTCTGATTAAGCTGCATTCGGTGGATGAGGTAATAGGCGGCAGATAAGATGATACTCTGTGGCATAGATTATCCGGTCAAGCCGGATAATGACAGTTTTTATTTATGTTTTGAAGGAGCCCCGGTCAAGCCGGATAATGACGGGAACAGAGCAGGACGGGCGAATAATAACAGAGAAGGAGTGCAGGCTGTGATTGCTTCTATTTATTGTCATTGCCCGACTTGATCGGGCAATCCAAATTGAAGCTGCTCTGATTAAGCTGCATTCGGTGGATGAGGTAATAGGCGGCAGATAAGATGATACTCTGTGGCATAGATTATCCGGTCAAGCCGGATAATGACAGTTTTTATTTATGTTTTGAAGGAGCCCCGGTCAAGCCGGATAATGACGGGAACAGAGCAGGACGGGTGAATAATAGCAGGAAAGAAAGGGCAGATAAAGACAGGGAGGGGGAAGAATGGCAACAAAGGGGAAAACGACGGGGAAGATTTAAAAAGGAACGACGGGAGCCTAAGCCCCCGCCGCTGTATATCTCGAGATAGAATAATAAGTTAAAAATTTCTGACTTTTAGAACAGGAAAGTCAGGGAAGCTTTGATGCCTGTTTCCTGAACTTTCACCGTAACATTTCCCGGTTTATCCACGTTATAAGCGCGGTAAGAACCGGAAATAGTCAGGTAAATCGGATTTTTAACGGTGTATGCTTTTTTAGCATGTTTTTGTCCGTCTTTTCCATACAAAGAAACAGTCGGTCTCTTTGTGGTGTGTCCGATTTTTATTTTCAGACCTCCATTTACGCCTACTGTAAAGGCGTTGGAATGCTGGTTATGGTTTCTTTGCTCGTCGTCGAACATAACGCCCGTATCGACTGTAAAATACTTATAACCAACGGTTGGGCCTGCAAAGAATTTGATAGCATCGCTACCGAATTCAAAGTTAGCACGAGCTTCCACGCCATATGTTGTGTAGCTTTGTCCGTCAACTTTTACCTGACCTGCATAAGCAGCGGCCTCGGGAGCGAATTGTCTTAATCCAAAAGCTCCCTGATATCCGATCTTCAAACCGGCTTCATAGCCGTGATTGAAGTTATAACCGCCTTCAGCACCAATTAAGATACCGGTACGGTTAGTTACTTCAATTTTATTTGAAGTTTTCTGGCCCTCAGATACCCATTTGAAGTCTTTATGGGTTTTATCTGAAATGGATGCTTGTATTGTTCTTAAATTGAGAACATTCAAGCTGTCTAGTTCGCTTTGGGTTAATGACTGGGCGTTAACGTTAGTTGCGCCGAAAACGAATGAGAAAACAGCTGCAATGGCAGCAATAACTACTGTATTGAATTTAGAAGTTGTCATAATTGTAAGTATTGTGTCCCGGCTTTTTAGGGGGCCGGGACGGGTTATTTAATTTGTTTGTTTTTTTGATTCTTTAGAGAATGCAGTTGATGGTGAAAATGTCAGTCACTTTATCATCTACATTGTAGCAGGTCACGGTCAGAATCTTTTTACCGTTCACTGTTTTGAATTCGCTGTTGTACTGTACCAACGGGGTCGGCTTTGCGGTGTTGTCTTTGGTGAAGTTTTTGATTCCACCGGTAACAGCACGCTGGTCAGTCATATTGACTGCAAAGTTGATCCCTGTCTTAGTTTCAGCGGTGTACACCCAACCATTGCCGTCGATTGTAACCATTGCGGGGTAAACTGTACCGTTGCGATAAGCTCCGGAGGTCATACGATTGTCATCGTAGATCTGGTCAAAGCTCATGAACGCGTTGGTAACGGTTTTCCAGTTCTTGTCGATAACGCGGATTTGGCCTTTAGTTGTCCGAAGAGTCAGACAAGTGTGCCAGTAGTCATTGTTACCGATAGTTTCCACAATTCGTGTTACGCCAACAACGCCGGTGATTTCTCCCCATTCGCTGGGAATAGTTTCATTATCGGGTGTCGGGTTTTCAGGTTCCGGGTCAGGAGTAGGATCTGGATCGGGATCCGGGGTCGGGTCAACCGGTTCTTGTTTGTTCTCACGCAGAATGTTTACAATGCCAGAAGCGTGGAAGAGCTGCTGGTTGAAAGTGATTTCAGCCTTAACGGTATTTTTCTCGGTTGAGATGTTACCGTTTGCAGTCGTATTCTGAGCGTGAACGCCTTGTGCGATAGACTCGCTCGGGCTCAAGAACTGGAAGTCCTTGCCATTAATCTTGATATAAGATTCGTGATGGAAAGAACTTAAGATTTCGTTGAAATCTGTGAATTTGAAGTTAGTTTTTGACGAAATTTTGCGGCGGTACACGATGCCGTGTTCCATACCGTTTGTTTCGTTTGTATTTTTAACTTCAGCAAATTCAGTCATGCTCGGATTTGCATCCTGAACAAGGCTGACAAACTTTGACGGACCTTCGGTAGAGACGTTCTTAGACCATTCTTTCGGGAATTCCCAACCAAAAGGCATAGAAACCCAGAAAGTTAACTGTTCTTTTTCACCGTTATTCCATGTGCAATTCAAAGTCATGTAAGACTTCTTCTCGTCCATGTCGAACCAACGATTTACATATTCAGCGTCTTCGATTGTTTCTTTTCCCGGTTCTTCCGGCTCCTCACTTTCCTGTTTGAACAAGAAAGTTCCGGCAACAGTGAAGTCTTTCACGATGTTTTTCTTTCCACGGATTGAATATTCCGTGTAGTATGCCTTGTGTGGCATATAGAAAGAATCGCGTTCAATCTTATTGGCTTCGTCGGCCATTTCGATGAACTTCACGGTTGTTTGCTCCGGCATTGCCTTGATTGAGTCAATGCTGACATAAGCAAGCTGAGATTTTTCGCCTGCGATGAATACATGGCCGTTTAACCAGCGCGTGTTCATCTCAATTGAAGTCTCGGCAAACTTTTCAGTGATAACTCTGTCGTGGCTGAAGATGAGAGTATCGCGGAGCGACTTCTCATCAACAATGTCTTCAACTTCTTCGCCAAGAGTTACCTCTGTGGCGTCGAAAGTCTTAGATGCGCGGAGAACTTCTTCGACTGACCAAGAAATGGTCGCAGGCAGCTCAATCTCGAAAGATTTCTGCTGGCCGAGGTCTGTGTACTTAGTAACCGAAGTTGCTTCGTCCACAAAACTGTTTTTACCTTCGTTCCAATTGTGGTTGATGTATGTGTCGTCAACCTTTGTAGAAACTTCGGGTTTGATAGGCTCTTGACGTTCGTCCATGTCCATATCAGAACCGGAGCAAGAAGTCAGAACACTCAAGGCTACGCAGAGAACCATCATGATGGCTGCAGCTGCAAAGTTTTTTAAATTTTTCATACTTGGATATTTTTTTTTATTTTTTTTACTTTGTTAATTTCCGCAAATTTGCTGTAAGCGGGTGAAAAATTCGGCTCTGGGCAGTCGTAACTGAGAACCAAGATATTTTTTTCCAGTACATTGAGAATTTTTAAGAATCAGCAAAACATTGAATTAAAAACCCTTTTACAGCTTTCAATTATGTTTGTTTTTTCATTCTCGGAGAATAATTTTCAATGTAATAGAATATAATGCTTATTTTGTCAATTATCACTATATCACAAAATTGCTTAACAAACAATAAAATTCGTGCAAAAAACTTTGAAAATAAGCCATAAGCGCTTGAAAATAAGCAGGATAAAGGAGTCTGCTCGGGTGAGCAGCGTGAACGTTGTTCAAGGCCTTGGAATCTCTGAAAGTGGCGGCTGAATCAGGTTTTTGCGCCGGGAGGCCGAGGAAAAAATAAAAATTTGTCAAAAAGATGACAAAATAAGTTGAATCCGTGATGAAACGGAATTATAGTGGCGGCAAGTGATAAAATTTGTTACGGCGGAACGGAAAAATGCAGAAATTACGTAAACTCAGAAGCCCTTGTTTGAAACGGGCGGTCATCGGTTTGGGGCTGGTTGCGGCCTTTGGTGCGGGCTATCGGTTCAACGAGGCCAAATGGCAGCAGCTGACCCGGCGGCAGATTAAGGAAAATCCCCAAAATTTGACTCAAAAGCCTTTCCGAATGGATGAATATACGCCGGAGGGCGTAAAAACAGCCGATTTGGCGGCGATTGACGCTTTGCCGTTTAAAAATCCCGACTCGGCAAAATTTGCAGCTTATCGTTTGGACAGCCTGACGGCGGATACGGTGCGGGCAGCAGGGGAACGCTGGCTGGCGCAAAGGCAAAATAAGGCGAAACTTCCCGGCTTTCGGCAAATTGAGTGCCGCAAGAATGAGTTGGCGGCCGGACAGGATACGGTTTACAGCGAGGCTTTTTTAAAAACCAACCGGGAATATTACGGTTGGCTTTGTTTGGAAATTTACAAATGCAGCCGTTACGGGGAAAACGGAGATTTATGGCGCAAAAGCGATGATGAACTGCGGCGCGAGGTTTTGTTTAAAAGCAGCCTGATTAAAACCAAAATGGGAGTTTTAAAGAAAATGCAGCGTCGGTCGGCTTATCCGACAAAGGAATTTGAAAAGGACTTCCGGCGGCTGCGGATGGCGGAATCGCTGCGGCAGGCACGTTTGCTGCGGGAGGAAACCAACCGGGCGGCGGCTTATTTGATGATGGCACGGGAAGGCGAACTGCGGGCTGCTTTTGAAAAGCACAAAGATTCCCTGCGGACGGTTCTGTATGCCGGAGTTGAGGCGCGCCGGCGTGCGGCGGCCGACAGTATGATGTATCCGTTCAAGTATATGAAGCCGGGGTTCGGCCGGCAGGACTGAGCGTTTTATTTTGCCGTTCGGCTTTTTGCAATGGCGGTTTCCATTTACAGTTATTACCCGATTTGCTTTCCTTACTGTCATTACCCGACTTGATCGGGTAATCCGGATTGAAGCTGCCCGGTCAAGCCGCACCCGGCGGGTGAGGCAATAGATGACAGAGAGAAAGGCGCCGGGAGATGCCCCGGTCAAGCCGGAGCATGACAACAAAAAAAAGCCGTGGCATGACAGCAGCAAAAAAGACACTTGCAGGGACAGCAATGAAAAAATATCTGTCGTGATGATTTGAGAGAAGACAGGCAATGACGGAATTTTAAATTTGTGGGTAGAATCGGGGGGTTAGCATTTTTTGCTTGAAGAATCACGCAATCTGTTATAAATTCGCGGCAGTTTCAGTGGGTGAGCCGTAACGGCTTCTGTCCCTTGCTGTCCGCTGATTTTGCGGTGTCTGTCTTTTCCGAATCGTGGAAAAGTCAGGCGCTCCTTAAAAAGCTTTGGTCAGGTTGACAGAATATCTTTCCGGCGAATCCGTGTTTTTAACTTTAACAGCTATAGGAGCTTAAACAAACCATGAGTAAATGGGTATATACATTTGGTAACGGCAAAGCGGAAGGCGATGCCAGCATGAGAAATCTCCTCGGCGGTAAAGGTGCTAACCTGGCAGAAATGAATGTCGTCGGTTTGCCCGTTCCTCCGGGATTTACGGTTACAACTGAAGTTTGTACATATTATTACAACAACGACCACACCTATCCGGCTGACCTGAAAGATCAGGTAAAAGCCGCTGTGGCCGAAGTTGAAAAAGTCATGGGCAAAAAATTTGCCGATGCCAACAACCCATTGCTGTTCTCGGTTCGTTCGGGTGCCCGCGTTTCCATGCCGGGTATGATGGATACCGTTTTGAACCTCGGTTTGAATGACGAAACCGTTAAGGCTTTGGCCAAAGCTTCCGGCAGCGAACGTTTCGCTTACGACTCTTACCGTCGTTTCCTGCAGATGTTCTCCGACGTTGTTCTGGGCGCTGATCTGGACCTCTATGAAGAAGCTCTGGAAAATATGAAAAAATCTAAAGGTTACAAGTCTGATACCGATTTGACGGCCGAAGATTTGAAAGAACTGGTTAAAGAATATAAAGAAATCGGCCAGAAACTGGGCAAAGTTGTTCCGCAGGATCCTTGGGATCAGCTGTGGGCCGGTATCGGTGCCGTATTCGGTTCCTGGATGGCTGCCCGCGCAATTACCTATCGTAAACTGAACAATATTCCGGGCGACTGGGGTACTGCCGTTAACGTTCAGACCATGGTCTTCGGCAATGCCGGCGATGACTGCGCTACCGGCGTTTGCTTCTCCCGCGACCCGGCTACCGGTGAAAACGTTTATTACGGCGAATATCTGGTTAACGCTCAGGGTGAAGACGTTGTGGCCGGTATTCGTACGCCGCAGCCGATGGCTTCCAAAGGCGACGGCACTTCTCTGGAAGAAAAATGGCCGCACCTGTATCAGGAATTGGTTGATGTCCGCAATAAGCTGGAAGATCACTACAAAGATATGCAGGATATGGAATTCACGATTGAACACGGCAAACTGTGGATGTTGCAATGCCGCAACGGTAAACGTACCGCTGCCGCAGCCGTTCGCATGGCCGTTGAAATGGTTGAAGAAGGCCTGCTGAATAAAGAAGAGGCTATCATGCGCGTCGGTGCCGACCAGTTAGACCAGCTGCTGCACCCGATGCTTGATCCGAAAGCCGAGAAAAAAGTTATTGCCACCGGTTTGCCGGCTTCTCCGGGAGCTGCCGTCGGCCGTGCCGTCTTTAATGCTGAAGATGCCGAAGCCTGGGCTGCCAAAGGCGAAAAAGTTATTCTTATCCGTAACGAAACTTCTCCGGAAGACATCGGCGGTATGCATGCTTCCCAGGGTGTTATTACGGCCCGCGGCGGTATGACTTCTCACGCTGCCGTTGTTGCCCGCGGTATGGGTACTCCTTGCGTTTCCGGTTCAACGGATATTACCATTGATTATGCCAAGAAGACCATGGCTACCAAGTCCGGCGTTGTTGTCAAAGAAGGCGACTGGGTTTCTCTGGACGGTGCCAAAGGCCAGATTATCGAAGGTAAAATTCCGACTGTTAAGGCTGATACCAACTCCGGCAACTTCGGTAAGCTGATGAGCTGGGTTGATGAAATCCGCACCATGAGCGTTCGTGCCAATGCCGAAACGCCGAAAGATGCGCAGACTGCCCGTGACTTCGGTGCCGAAGGTATCGGTTTGGCTCGTACCGAACACATGTTCTTTGACGCAGACCGTATTCCGGATATGCGCGCGATGATTTTGTCCGAGAACGAAGAAGGCCGCCGTGCCGCTTTGGCTAAGCTGCTGCCTTACCAGAAACAGGACTTCAAAGATCTGTTCAAAATTATGGACGGACTGCCGGTAACCGTTCGTTTGCTGGACCCGCCGCTCCATGAGTTCCTGCCGCATACCGATGCCGAAATGAAAGAACTGGCTGACAAGATGGGTATGACTCTGGAACAGGTTAAAAACCGCGCCAATGCTTTGCATGAAGCTAACCCGATGCTGGGTCACCGCGGCTGCCGTCTGGCCGTTACCTATCCGGAAATTGCCGAAATGCAGACCCGCGCTATTCTGGAGGCTGCTCTGGAATGCCAGGATGCCGGCATTAAAGTTACTCCGGAAATCGAAGTTCCGTTAATCGGTTCCAAGAAAGAACTGGATATCGTTAAAGCCGTTATCGATGCGACCGCCGAAAAAGTCTTCGCTGAAAAAGGCAAGAAGATTGACTACCTGGTCGGCACGATGATTGAATTGCCGAGAGCTGCACTGATGGCTGAAGAAATTGCCCAGTCTGCCGCGTTCTTCGGTTTCGGTACCAACGACCTGACCCAGACCACTTTGGGTATGAGCCGTGACGATACCGGTGCTATTCTTGACGAATACAGAGCCAAAGGCGTTTATGTTGCTGATCCGTTTGCTTCCATCGATGTTGACGGCGTTGGCAAACTGGTTCGCCGTGCTGCCGTTGAAGGCCGCGCAACCAATCCGGATCTGCATCTGGGTGTCTGCGGTGAACACGGCGGTGATCCGAAGTCCATTGAGTTCTTCAATGCCGTCGGTTTGGACTATGTTTCCTGCTCGCCTTATCGTGTTCCGGTTGCCCGTTTGGCTGCTGCTCAGGCTGCGGTTAAACAGAAGGGACAGAAAAAGGCTGTTGAAAACGCCAGCCATAACAGTGCCTGCTGCTGCAAAGCCTGCTAAGCACCGTTAACTCGTTTTGAGCTGAAAAGGGGAAAATCGTTATGCGATTTTCTCCTTTTTCAGTTTAAATCGGGTTGTTTTTGAAAATTGACAAAATCTGTCACGGGTGTTAAAAGGGGGAATATTTTTACTATTATAAACCTTTAAATTATTAATTTTATGGATATCAGAGATTGGAAACAGCAATACGGCGGTTATCTGGCGGCGGTAAACAGTTTGAAACAGGATGCCGCTCTGCAGACGGATGCCGTCAAGAAGAAAGCTTTGCAAAAGAACAAAAGCCGTTTAAACTGCGGTTTGCGGAAATTGTCCGCTTATATTCCGGGAAAGTATGATGTCTCGCTGCCTTGTTTAAGTGCGCTGCTGGAGTTGTTCGGGGAGTATCCCTTTCTGTGCAGTGGGTGTGAAAAAGAATTGCTGCGCCTGTTCGGCAAAGTTTCTTTGCACGGGGACATGAATATTCGCGGCAAGGCAGCCGCCGTTGCCGGTATTTTGGATTGCGAGAGCGTTTTTCGCTATGTATATCGGGAAGCGGGAGAAAAAGACGCGTGTTTTTTTGTTTCATGGCTTGTCGCACTGGCAGACGAAAAGGCTGAGATCAGGACGGTGAAAGAACATTTGTCCGCTGTGGTGCAGACATCTCGGAACAGTTATGACAAGACGCCGGAGCGTGAACATTTGCTTGATTTGTTAAAATCCTAAATTTTATTTTTATGAATATCAGACAATTTGAAAGCCAATATGCGGCACTAAAGGTTTTAAGCGTTAATCGCAAAATGAAAAATGACGATATGTTTCTGACTTTTAAAAAGCGTCAGAATATCGTAACGGAAAACAGTCCGGCTTCGTGGGCGGAAATTGTTCATTTTCTGAAGCAGGATTTGTTAAATGCCTTCGTCGGGGATTTTCTGGAAGATGCCCGCAATTACAACGATTATGAGCTGGAAAAACTGTTTGTGCTGCTGGAACATAATCAGGAATTGTTCAGAATTAAGGAGCTGGCCCGTGATTTTCTGGTTTTGGCAAAGGAATTGACCGAACGGGAAGACAGCGGCTGGAACACCCAGATTGAAGCGGCATTGTATTCGCCGAACATGAGCAAACAGTTGGAAAGCGGCCTGCTCTGTTTGAAATTTCCTTTTGCCGACTTAATGGCGGCAAAAGTGAAATATGCCTTGGCTTCTCCGGCTTGCGGCGCTAATTACCGACTGTTTATCGACTGGCTGCCGGCGTTTGAAAAATCGCAGCCGTTGGCGATTACCAAAGTTCATCAGGAGCTGGCGAATGTGCAGCTTCAGGCAGACCGCCTTTGTGCGGAAGCCAAGAAACTTTATGCAATGTATCATATTCTGATTTGATGAAAAGGCACGAAAAGACCGGCAGCGATGACGCTTGCCGGTTTTATTTGTTTAAATTTGTCAAATTATGGTGCGGAAAACATTGACATTGTTGGTTTATGCGGTTATAAATCGATTAAATTTGTATAATTAACTTGAATTATTAACCTCTAAAAAAACAGTATTTATGACACAGACAGAAAAATTCCTGACGGGAGCAAGATGTTCTCAGGGAAGTTCGGATCTCGCGGTTTTTGAAAGTTGCAGCATGTGGCCCAAAATCCGCCAAAGCAAAATTATTCCGGTCGGTTTTTATTTCGTTGCCGGTATTCTTGCGGGAAGACTTAAGCAAAAAGCTGATTTGGTGCCGGGAATTTTTATACAGGGCTATCGTCCTCATTCGTCAAACGGTTTGTTCAGCAGTGAAAAGCGCGGTTACGGTGCTTTGCTGGTGAAACCGGAAAGCGACGTGAAAACGGCGCCGGACGACCTTGTCCTGTGTGAAGCGAATGTTTATCAGATGAAAGAAGACGACCGCTTTGAGCTGGTTCTGATGAATTCGGAATGGCGTCATCCTGAAGCCGTTAAGCAATTTATGGTGCGTTTGCGGCAGGAACACCGGCTGGAAGAAATCAGCGACGTAAAGAAATGTGTTTATCACTGTGACAAGTCCCGCGGATATTTTCTTGCCGGGCGTGATTATGAAGTCTGGTCTCAGCTGGTCGGCCTGGTGGAAAATACGCAGGGACTGTCCAAAAAAGTTTTGGTGGTCGATTATAACTGCGGCATTCCCTGTGTGGTCGATTTCAAAGAGGAAAACTTTGAATTGGTTGATTGAGATTTTCATCCTTATGCAAAAGAGCCATAACAGTGGCTCTTTTGTTTTTTTAGATTCTTTTGATTGTCGAAAATCTCCGGGTTTTGATAATTTTTTTAACTTCAAAGTCTTTTTGTTATTGAAAATTAAATTTTTGTTGTTAAGTTAGAACTGTATTAGTTGTTTAGCAATTAAATAAGTAACCCATATGGAGAATAATAAAATGAAAAAACTTTTAAGTTTATTCGCTGCAATCGTTGTTTTATCCGGCTGTTCCTCTTTGGGCGGCATGTTCGGCGGCGCTGAATGCGATTCAAAACTGGCTCGTGACTTCATGGCTAATGCCGAAGACAGAGTATTCTTTGCTTTCGACAGCTCTGCGATTACCGACAACTCTGCCGAAATTCTGCAGACCCAGGTTAAATGGCTGAAAAAACACAACGAAGTTAACGTAATCGTTCAAGGCTACTGCGATGAAAGAGGTACCAGAGAGTACAACTTAGCTTTGGGTGAACGCCGCGCTAACGCTGTTAAACAGTACCTGATTTCTCAGGGTATCGCTGCTGACAGAATCTCTACCATTTCTTATGGTAAAGAACGTCCGGCCGTTCTGGGCAACAATGAAGCTGCCTGGGCTCAAAACCGTCGTGCTGTAACCGTTGTTAAAGCTGGTAACTAATACCTCCTTTAGAAGTACAGGTTTTAAGGCGCATTCCGAAAGGGGTGCGCTTTTTTTAGGGCTTTGGGATACATGATGTTTAAGGCTTGAGCTTATCTTGTTTTGGTATTACATTACAAAACAATGATGTTTTAATTTTTGTAAGGGTGTTCTCGATGAATAAATTAAAATTCTCCGGATTGATTTTAAGTTTATGGCTTGCGGCGCCGCAAGTGCAGGCGGCCGGCGGTTATGCTTACCAGACAGATGTTGACAACCTGCGCGAAGATCTGGAGGTGTTGCAGCGCCAGATGTATCGCGAACAGAGCAATGTTCCGGCCGGAAAATCGTCAGATATTCTGGTTCGTATGAGCGATTTTGAGGAGCAGATGCGCAATATGAACGGCAAAATCGAAGAACTGGAATATAAAATTAAAACGCTGAATGACCGTCTGGACATGGTTAACAAGGATGTTGACGTTCGGATAAAGATGATTGAAGGAAAGCCTATCAACGGCGGAGCGGGTACAAAAGCCAAAACGGCCAAGTTTGATGCTCCGAAAGCCGAAAATGCGCCGAAATCTTTGGTCGGTGATTCAATTAAAGGCGGCGATCTGGCGCCGGTTGAAGGACAGGACGTCAATAAAATTTATCAGGAAGGTCTGGAGGCTTTTAATGCCGGAAATACCGCCAAAGCCGAGCAGAATTTTAATTTGATTCTTGACCGTTTCTCCACAGATAAATTGGCGGCAAATGCCCAATATTGGTTGGGCGAGGTTTATTACAGCCAGAAAAATTATGCCAAAGCGGCAGTTGCTTTCGGTAAAGGCTATGAAAAGTACAAAGACGGAGCCAAAGGGGCGGAAAGCCTTTATAAGCTCGGCATGTCCATGAACCAGCTGAATAAGAAAACCGAAGCCTGCACGGCTTTAACCAATGTTGCTGAGGAGTTTCCCAAGGCTGACAAATCTTTATTGGCGAAGGCCAAGGCTGAGGCTGACAAACTCAAATGCAAATAAAAGTCAGTTTAGCTGGCAACTAGAGCAATTTTACACGGTTTCGAAAAATTCATGTACTTCTGTGTACACTAAAAATTTTTTCACCGTTAGAAATTACTCTGGTTGCACATGCTATCCAAACTTTTTTAGTTTTAATTATAATGACAAATTTAAAAGATATTATCAATTTATCAGAAATAACCGGAGATGTGGTTGCGGTCGGAGTGTCCGGCGGGGCTGATTCTCTGGCTTTACTGTTGTTGATGGATGAGCTGTTGCGGCCTTTGGGACGCCGAGTTGCGGCTTTAACGGTGGATCACGGTCTGCGGAAGGAATCCCGGGCGGAAGCGGAATATGTTGCCGGTGTGGCCGCTGCGCGGGGAATAGAACATCATATTTTGACCTGGAAAGGCGACAAGCCCCGTTCGGGGGTGGAAGAGGCGGCGCGAACCGCCAGGTATGCGCTTTTATGCTCTTGGTGCCATGAGCACGGAGTGGAGACTTTGTGTATGGCGCATCATCAGCAGGACCAGGCCGAGACTT